>ERZ1023869.8-NODE-8-length-124273-cov-66.462155_pt1 | contig 124273 bp, 173 predicted proteins | sample MGYA00380390_ERZ1023869 | MGnify/ENA primary metagenome ERZ1023869 (study PRJEB33179, sample SAMN07449005) | human gut metagenome | biome: Human-gut; feature: Human associated habitat; material: Faeces | host: Homo sapiens | place: India: Bhopal | collected...
TTACTTAGCCTGCTCCAACTGGAGAGTCTTTGTGGTCTGATCGCAAACCTCAGATGGACCCCAGTACTGGATAGGACCTGGATATACATAAGCTGTCTCCTTAGCCCACTGCTCACGCTTAGAAGCGAAGAACTTGAATGGAGCACCGTCGAGCTCTACGAGAGCCTTGCGGATAACTGGCTTGTTGGCACCGTTACGACGCTCGATGTTCATCATCATTGTGATAGGCACACCACCGGCAATCCACTCTGCTGCAGGAGCTGTTGTGTTCTTGATAACTGACATGTAGCCAGTCTTGCCGTTAGCGATGAGGCGAGATGCGTTGAAACCGAGTGAGTAGCAGTAGTCAGCATCGTAGTTAGAAGGAGCTGCGCAACGTCCCTCGTAACCGAAGAAGTGGTGCTGAGCAGAGAACTTACCAACATACTTACCCTCCTTCTTCCAAGCAGCCAACTTCTCAGCTACCATGCGAGAGAGCAACTTCTCAGTCTCGATGAGAGAAACCTGTACGTTTCCGTGAGGGTCACGGTCGAGGCAAAGCTGGCGAGCTACGTCAGCTGGCAAAGACTCCAATACTGCGAGGTTGTCCTTAGCGATGGCACCCTTAACGAATGCAATCTGCTCCTCAGCGCTGGCAAACTCACGGCTCTCGCCTGTTGCAGGATCTGTAAGAACCTCGTTCAACTCTGCGATGAGCTTCTTGATAGCTGGGATGAACTCGATCAAGCCCTCTGGGATGAGAACAGTACCGAAGTTGTTGCCCTCAGCAGCACGGTTAGCTACAGCTGTAGCGATGTATGTAACAACATCATCAAGAGACATCTCCTTAGCCTCTACCTCCTCAGAAATCAAGCAGATGTTTGGCTGAGTCTGGAGAGCGCACTCAAGAGCGATGTGAGATGCTGAACGACCCATCAACTTGATGAAGTGCCAGTACTTACGTGCAGAGTTACAGTCGCGCTCGATGTTACCGATGAGCTCAGAGTATGTCTTGCAGGCTGTATCGAAACCGAAAGAAGTCTCAATCTGCTCGTTCTTCAAGTCACCGTCGATAGTCTTAGGGCAACCGATTACCTGAACGCCATACTTCTTGGCAGCATAGTACTCAGCGAGAACGCAGGCGTTGGTGTTAGAGTCGTCACCACCGATGATAACGAGTGCCTTGATACCGAGCTCACGGAGAATCTCGATACCCTTCTCAAACTGGTCTTCCTTCTCCAGCTTTGTACGGCCAGAACCGATGATATCGAAACCACCAGTGTTACGGTACTCGTCCATGAGCTCAGGAGTAATCTCCATATAGTTGTGATCAACGAGACCGCCAGGACCGAGGATGAAGCCATAGAGCTTGTTAGCTGGGTTGAGAGACTTCACGCCGTCGAAGAGACCAGAAATCACGTTGTGACCGCCAGGAGCCTGACCGCCAGAAAGGATTACACCTACGTTGAAAGCAGGGAGTTCCTGAGCCTCGCCAGCCTCGAAAGTAATGACAGGCATACCGTATGTATTAGGGAAGAGAGCCTTGATTTCTTCCTGGTTACCTACTGACTGAGTTGCTGCACCCTCAACTGCCTTTACAGGACCCTGAAGCGCCTTTGGCAACTTTGGCTGATAAGCAGCTCTTGCAATCTGCAATGCACTTTTTTCCATAATTCTTTTATTAATATTTAATTAGTTGAAACTTCAAAAACACTGCAAATTTAAGGTTTTTCTACGAGATACGGAAAGAAAAATGCTAAAAATGAGTTAATATCGATATTTTTTTTGATTTTCTATTGCTTTTCCAAAGAAAATGATTATCTTTGAGCCAATGTTTTTAACCAATTATTAATTTAGAAATAAGAATTATGGCTAGCAAAAGAGATTTAAAACGCACTATCAACTACATCACCAGCGAGCTTTTCGCTGAGACTGTAGCTGCGTCTTTGTACAATGGAAACCCTTCTCAGGAGGACGTAGATGGCATCCTTTCATCTATCGTAATGGTCAATAGCGACTTCATCAAGCGCGTTTCTCACCCAGAGCCAGGCATGAAGCCAGGTACATACTATCAGAACCTGATTCGTGACTTCAACAAGCAGGTGAGCGAGATTATCGACCAGATCTCCAACATGGGATAAGCCCCGGAAAACGGAGAAGAACATCCATTATACCTATATAATATATAGATAACAGATAAAAAAAGCAATGATCAAGGACATCTGTCAGTGGATATTATACAAGCGAATGGGATGGAAGAAGGAAATAACCATCGACTTTCCCAAGAAGTACATCATCTGTCTTGCACCACACACCAGCAACTGGGACTTCCTGATAGGACAGCTCTACTCCAGAGCTGAGAACATCAAGAGCAACTTCCTGATGAAGAAGGAATGGTTCTTCTGGCCGCTGGGACCTATCTTCAGAAAGATGGGAGGCGTACCGGTGTGGAGAAGCAAGCATACCAGCATGACCGACAACCTGGCCGAAGAGGCTAAGAAGCGCGAGAGTTTCGGTCTCTGCATCACTCCGGAAGGTACCCGCTCGCTCAACCCGGAATGGAAGAAGGGATTCTATTTCATCGCCCTCAAGGCAGGCATCCCTATCCTACTCTACGGCGTGGATTACGAGAAGAAGGTGATACAGTGTACCAAGATGATCATCCCTTCGGGTGATGTGGAGAAGGACATGCGCGAAATCAAGCTGTACTTCAAGGATTTCAAGGGAAAGAAACCTGAGAAGTTCTCCATTGGAAATATCGACTAACAAGCAAAAAGACAAGAAGGATGTGTCATAAGTCCAGATAATGGCAACTTATGACACACCTTCATCATAGAAGAACGTGAAAAAAACGAGATTTACAAAATATGGGCTGATAAGCAGTCTGCTTATCTCTTCCGGATTCATGCTGCAGGCATTCGATGAGGGAAACAGTCATGCATGGGGAAACATCGAATACGATGAAGATCCGTGGGTGTTCAACGCCTCACGCCCCTACTTCGTGACTGCCGGACTGCAGAACCGGCATCTCTCACTATGGGCATCGCACGGAAGATACTGGGATGCTGAAAGAGGATGGAAATGGCAACGTCCTAACCTCTTCTGTACCACGGAAGACCTCTTTACCCAGACCATTGTGGTGCCTTACCTCATCCCGATGCTGGAAAATGCGGGCGCCATCGTCTTCACTCCCCGTGAACGCGACTGGCAGCAGCAGGAGATTGTTGTGGATAACGACGACAGACACTCTATCTCCTATCAGGAAATCGTGAATGGCAAGAAATGGAAGAACTGCGACTCCCTGGGATTCGCCAACCTCCAGGCTTCCTATCAGGATGGAGAAAATCCGTTCCAGATGGGTACCGTGAGACAGGCGAAGGCTACCAAGCGAAAGAAGAACAGCCTGGTAAGCTATCAGCCTAACTTCCAGAAAGAGGGAAAATATGCCGTTTATGTAAGCTACCAGACACTGCCCAAGAGTGTACCCGATGCCAAATACATCGTCTATCACAAGGGACAGGCTACGGAATTCACCGTCAACCAGCGGATGGGTGGCGGCACATGGGTATATCTCGGCACCTTCGAGTTCGACAAGGGATGCAATGAGTTCAACCGTGTGGTCTGCACCAATCACGCCTCCCGCAGAGGTGTCGTAACCACCGATGCCGTACGATTCGGAGGCGGTATGGGCAACATAGAACGTGGCGGATCCGTAAGCGGAATGCCACGCTGCCTGGAAGGAGCAAGATACTACGCCCAGTGGGCTGGAGCACCCTATAGCGTGTATGGCGGAAGAAAGGGAAAGAACGATTATGCCGACGACATCAACACCCGTTCGATGATGACCAACTGGCTGGGAGGCGGCAGCGTATATATGCCGGCAATGGACGGCAAGCGCGTGCCGATAGAGCTTTCTCTCGCCCTGCACAGCGACGCTGGATACAACCCTGACGGACAATCCACCTGGGGCGCACTCGCTATCTGCACCACCGATTTCAACGACGGAATACTGAACAGCGGCATTTCAAGATTTGCTTCAAAGGATTTCGCTAAGGCTTTGAGAGATAATCTTGTAGAAGATATGACCAACACCTTTGGTTCATTCGGGAAACGCTATCTCTGGGATAGGAACTATTCGGAGACCCGACTGCCGGAAGTTCCATCGGCAATCATCGAAATGCTCTCTCACCAGAGCTTCCCGGACATGCGCATCGCACAGGATCCGATGGGCAAGTTTACCATCGCCCGCTCCATCTACAAGACCATTCTCAGATTCGTGAGCAGCAACCATGACGAACCGTATGTGGTGCAGCCTCTGGCACCCAACCACTTCAGTGTGGAGGTGGATGAACAGGGCTATGCCAGCCTCACCTGGAATGCGCAGCTTGACAAGACGGAACCAACCGCCAAGCCAACCAGCTACATCGTTTATCAGGCAGAAGGCAAAGGCGGATTCGACAATGGTACGATGGTTCGCTCCAACATCTACAACGTGAAGCTGGAGCCAGGCAAGCTCTACAACTTCCGGGTAGCAGCCGTAAACCAGGGCGGCGAGAGCTTCCCATCAGAAACCCTCTCGGCACTCTATAACCCTACTGCCACCAACAAGATTCTGATCGTGAACAATTTCCATCGCCTTGCCTCACCGCAGGTGGTAGATAACGACAATATCCAGGGCTTCGACTTCGACCAGGACCCAGGCGTAAGCTATGGTCTGACGGCGGGCTGGAGCGGCAAGCAGCAGGTATTTGACATCCATAGAATGGGTATCGAATCTTCCAGCGGACTGGGATACAGCGGCAATGAGATGATAGGACAGTTTGTGGCAGGCAATGACTTCAACCATACCGTGGAGCATGCCCAGGCCATCGCTTCCGGCAACAAGTACAGCATCGCCAGCTGTTCGAGCGAAGCCATCCTTTCGGGAAGAGTAAAGATGACCGATTATCAGGCGGTGGACCTCATCAATGGTCTGGAGCGTTACGACGGTTACACCCACCAGTACTACAAGACCTTCACCCCAGCCATGCAGAAGCGCATCAAGTACTATGCCCTCAACGGCGGAAAACTGCTTGTGAGCGGCTCCTACAACGGCAGCGACATGCAGGATGAAGAGGAGAAATCATTCATGGGCGCTATCCTGAAAGTAAACTATGAGCCTACCGGCACCAAGTTTATCGTGCAGGATGTCAATCCGGAAGATTCCACCATTACCGAGCGAGACAGTATCGTTACCACATCGCCAACGGTAAGCGGACTGGGCAAGGAATTCAGCTACTATCATTCGCTGAATGCCAAGCATTATGCAGCCACCCATCCGGAGATACTCAAGCCAATAGGCAGCACAGCCTTCTGCGCCATGCGTTATCTTACGGGAACCAGTGCAGCAGTTGCCTACAGGAGTACCAGCTACCGCACCTTCACCATGGGATTCCCACTGGAGTGCATCAGCGATGAGAAAACCCGCTACAGCATCATGCAGGGTATTCTGAAGTTCTTAACAGAATAAATTTAAAATCAATAAAATATGTATAAGATTCAAGCAAACCAGTCTGGTACCCGCTCTATCGAAGTGAGCGACCAGCATTTAGAGACTATTGACAAGTATCAGTTGCTCCGCAACCTCGTAGATAGCAATGGCATCATCGACGAGGAAGTGCTCGACAAGTTAAGATTCAACGTCCGTTCTCTTCTGGAGAGCAGCGACATCAAGGACAAGGAGTTGCTCGACCTCTGCCTCGACGTGATCTACAACCAGAATATGAAGGCACTCGGCCTCCACAACCTCGTATTGCTCTACGTAGATTGGAAGGACAAGAAGGATGCACAGGAAGCAGCTGAGGCTGAGCCAGATGCAGTGAATGACTAAAGTATATTGAATGGATTATAAGTTAACAGATTTTCTCCCAACAACCAAGAAGGAGTGCGAACTCAGAGGATGGGACGAACTGGACGTCATCCTCTTCTCGGGTGATGCCTACGTAGATCATCCATCCTTCGGACCGGCTATCCTCGGAAGAATCCTGGAGGCTAACGGCTATCGCGTAGCCATTGTGCCTCAGCCCGACTGGCATGGCGACTTCCGTGACTTCAAGAAGCTCGGTCGCCCTCGCCTCTTCTTCGGCGTATCGCCGGGAGCCATGGACTCGATGGTAAACCGCTACACGGCAAACCGCCGTATGCGCAGCGAGGATGCCTTCAGTCCTGACTCCCGCCACGACATGCGTCCCGACTATCCGTCTATCGTCTATACCCAGATACTGAAGAAGCTCTATCCCGACGTACCTGTGGCACTGGGCGGTATCGAGGCATCACTGCGCCGCATCAGTCACTACGACTACTGGAAGGATGAACTCCGCAAGTGCATCCTCTGCGATTCGGGTGCCGACCTCATCCTCTATGGTATGGGCGAACGCTCTATCGTGGAACTTGCCAATGCATTCGCCGAAGGCAAGACCATGGACCAGATTCACGAGATGCCGCAGGTGGCTTTCTACTGCAAGGAGAAGGACATCCCTGGCGGATTCAAGGAGGATGACATCATCCTGCATAGCCACGAGGAGTGCCTGCATAACAAGAAGGGACAGGCGGAGAACGTGCGCCATCTGGAGGAAGAAGCCAACAAGATGCATGCCCAGCGCATGATTCAGGAGACGGACGGTAAGTATGTGGTGGTGAATCCACCATTCCCGCTGATGACCACCGAAGAGCTGGATGCAGCCTTCGACCTGCCTTACACCCGTCTGCCTCATCCTAAGTACAAGGGCAAGACCATTCCGGCATACGAGATGATCAAGTTCTCTGTGAACCTGCATCGTGGCTGCTTCGGCGGTTGCTCGTTCTGTACCATTTCGGCACATCAGGGTAAGTTCGTGGTTTGCCGAAGCAAGGAGAGCATTCTGAAAGAGGTGAAGAAAATCATCGAGATGCCTGATTTCAAGGGCTATCTGAGCGATCTGGGCGGTCCTTCGGCAAACATGTATGGCATGCACGGCAAGAACCAGAAAGCGTGCGAGGTGTGCAAGCGCCCATCGTGCGTAAACCCTCAGATTTGTCCGAACCTGAACACCGACCACAGCAAGCTGCTGGAGATCTATCATGCCGTAGATGCCCTGCCGGGTATCAAGAAGAGCTTCATCGGTAGTGGTGTGCGCTACGACCTGCTCCTACACAAGAGCAAGGACGAGAAGGTGAACCAGGCGGCAAGGGAATATACCCGCGAGCTGATCACCAAGCACGTGAGCGGCCGACTGAAGGTAGCACCGGAACATACCAGTCCAGAGGTATTGAAGTTCATGCGCAAACCATCGTTCGATCTCTTCTACGAGTTCAAACGCATCTTCGACAAGATCAACAAGGAAGAAGGTCTCAACCAGCAGATCATTCCATACTTCATCAGTTCGCATCCGGGCTGTCATGAAGAGGATATGGCTGAACTGGCAGTAATTACCAAGGGACTCGACTTCCATCTGGAGCAGGTACAGGACTTCACTCCTACCCCAATGACGATTTCTACGGAAACCTGGTACACGGGATACGACCCGTACACCTTGGAACCAGTATTCAGCGCCAAGACGCAGAAGGAAAAGCTTGCCCAGCGTATGTTCTTCTTCTGGTACAAGCCAGAGGAGCGCCGCGCCATTGAGAGCGAGCTTCGCCGCATAGGCAGAGCGGATTTGATAGACAAGCTATACGACAAGAAGAGCTTCGGCGGAAATCATGGCGGAGGTTTCAAGGGCAAGAAGACCAACTTCGACGACAAGGCGATTGGTTCTACCTATGATAATCCGGGCGTAGGCAGAGGTGCCAAGGGCAAGCGTGGTGCCGGCAGAAATGCAGCAGAGCCAAATGGCGGAAAAGGCCGTGGCAGAAATGCAGCAGACCGCTTTGCGCCAAAGGGATATGGCAATGTAGGATGCTATGATGAGGATAAATACCTCAATGAAGGCCGTCCTTTGAATGGTAAATCTTCAAGAAACGGTCATGCTCAGCAAGGCAGAGGAAATAATGCTCCGCAGGGCAGAAGCAACAACGCCAATGCTAATATCCGCGATGCAGTAGCCGCAGCCAGAGCCGAACTCCGCAATCAGAAAGAGCAAGGTGCCGGCTTCTTCAAGGACAAGAAGAAAAAGAGTTTCAATCCTAATTTCGACACCGACAACCACAATCGCAAGAACCGCTATAACAGCGGAGATAAGAACGAGCGTGGCAGCGGACGTGGAAACCAGGGAAGAAACGAAGGAAGAGGCAGGAGAAAATAATATGAAATGAATTTAAAAAAGAGGGTGTGTCATAAACCACATCCCATACGCCCTGAAAGGGCAGAAGCTCCTAGCCCAGGGCAACGCCCTGGGTCTATATATCAACAACAAAGTCGCCCTGTAAGGGCAAAAGCGTCTTATATTTAAAGCTTTTGCCCTTACAGGGCGACTTTGTAAAAATCCAATTATACCCAGGGTGTTACCCTGGGCTAGGAGCTTCTGCCCTTTCAGGGCGTGCTTCACAAATGCTAGTATTGTCTCAACGCCCCGAGTAATTCGGCATTTTCTGTCTTGTTTCCGATGGTGATTCTCAGACAGTTGCCGCAAAGCTGAACCTTATTGCGGTTTCTTACGATGATGCCCTGTGCCACCAGATAATCGTAGATGGCCTGCGCATCCGTAACCTTTACCAGGAAGAAGTTGGCATCCGTAGGATAAACCTTCACGGTGATAGGCAGATCCAGAAAGGCAGCCATCACCTTCGAACGCTCCTGAAGGATGTTCTTCACCCACTCATCCACCTTCAGCGGATTCTTCAAAACCTCAAGTGCCTGCTGCTGGGTAAGCAGATTCACATTATAAGGATACTTCACTTTATTGAATATGTCAATAATCTCCTTGCTGGCAAACGCCATACCCAGACGAAGCGCTGCACAACCCCATGCCTTACTCATCGTATTGAGCACGATGAGATTAGGGAAATGCTTCAGCACACCACGGAAGGTGCGCTCGGAAGAGAAATCGCTATAAGCCTCATCCACAATGACAATACCATCAAAGAGACGAAGCACCTCTACGATAGCCTCGCGATTGATGTGATTGCCCGTCGGGTTGTTAGGGCTGCAGAACCATACCACCTTGGTATTCTCATCGCAGGCATCAATGATCTTCTCGGCAGAAATCTGATAGTTCTCATCGAGCAACACAGAGCGATACTCCACATCGTTGACATCAGCACAAACCTCATACATACCGTATGTAGGAGCGATGGCTACCACATTATCCTTTCCAGGGCGACAGAATACACGGTAAACCAAGTCGATGGCCTCATCCGAACCATTGCCCAGGAAAATCTGATCTTCAGCTACCCCCTTGATCTTACTCACCTGTTTTTTCAGTTCCACCTGCAGTGGGTCAGGGTATCGGTTATAAGGGTCATTATAGGGATTCTCGTTGGCATCGAGGAAGACGCGGGCATTTCTGCCAGCGAATTCCGTGCGAGCGCAACTGTAAGGTGCCAAGTTCCAGATGTTTTCTCGGCACAAGTCTTTTAAATCTTTCATACCTTACTTTAATTTTAGACTTTTTACTCTCAATCTCATGGCGTTGGCATGTGCCTCCAACTGCTCGTTCTCCGCCATCGTCACCACAGCATCACCTATGTTACGAATACCTTCTTCCGTGAGATGCTGGAAGGTGATCTTGCGGTTGTAACTGTCGAGGTTCACGCCATTGTAAGCCAGTGCATAGCCATGGGTTGGCAGGGTATGATTGGTACCGCTGGCATAGTCGCCGGCACTCTCACATGCATAGTTGCCCAGGAATACGCTGCCCGCATTCACCACTTTCTCGGCAAGCTGCTCATAATCAGCAGTTGCAATGATGAGATGCTCAGGGGCATAGGTATTGCAGAGATCGATGGCTTCCTCTTCGTCCTTCACAAGGATGAACTTGGAGTTGTCCAATGAGGTCTGCGCCATCTCCTTACGTGGCAACTGTTCCAACTGCACTTCCACTTCCTTCTTCACATCTTCCAAAACCTTCTCGGAGGTAGTGATGAAGAAAACCTGAGAGTCGAAGCCGTGCTCAGCCTGCGATAAGAGGTCGGCAGCCGCAAAGACAGGGTTGGCAGTTTCATCAGCGATGAGACAAACCTCCGAAGGTCCTGCCGGCATATCGATAGCCACATCGTGGAGAGAAACCTGCTGCTTGGCAGCCATCACAAACTGGTTGCCCGGACCGAAGATCTTATAAACCTTAGGCACGCTTTCCGTACCGTAAGCCATCGCCCCGATGGCCTGCACGCCGCCAGCCTTGAAAATCTTGCTTACGCCAGCAATTTTTGCTGCCATCAGGATAGCTGGATTCACCTTACCCTCCTTGTTAGGAGGCGTGCAGAGAACAATCTCCTTGCAACCGGCAATCTTGGCAGGAGTGGCGAGCATCAATACGGTGCTAAACAAAGGTGCAGTACCACCAGGGATATACAATCCCACCTTCTCTATCGCCACGCTCTTCTGCCAGCAGGTGACACCAACACAGGTTTCCACCTTCTTACCCTCAAACTTCTGGCTCTGATGGAATGCGGCAATGTTATGATGGGCGAGGTGCAAAGCGTCTTTCAGTTCTTGAGAAACCAGTTGCTCAGCCTCTTCGATTTCAGCCTCAGTCACAGCCAAAGAATCGAGATGGGCATGATCAAACTTCTCCTCGTAACGCTTCACGGCTTCATCGCCATGGTTCTTCACATCGTCGAGTACACCTTGTACGGTCGCATTCAACTGCGATACATCCAGGTGTGGGCGTTCTACAATCTCGCTCCATTCCTCCTTTGCAGGATACTTTATTACCTTCATTCCTTATTATACTTTGAAATTTATTAATACATTGAACTTTGCTAACAGTTCAATGTTACAATATCATCTTCTCGATTGGTGTCACCAGGATGCCCTGTGCACCGAGTTCCTTCAACTTACCGATGATTTCCCAGAAACGCTTCTCATCGAGAACGGTGTGGATAGAGCACCACTCTTCGTCTGCCAATGGGATGATGGTAGGGCTCTTGATACCAGGCAATACCTGGGTAATCTCCTCGACCTTCGCCTTAGGGGCATTCATCATCACGTACTTCTTGTCCTGGGCAGAGCGTACTGCCTCGAAGCGGAACAGCATTTCGTTGAGAATCTGATGCTTCTCTTCATCCATCTTCCAGTTGCCGATGAGCAGAGCCTCGCTCTTCATCACTACCTCTACCTCGGCAAGATTGTTGCTTACCAGTGTAGAACCAGAGCTGACAATATCAAAGATACCATCTGCCAGACCGATACCCGGGCTAATCTCCACAGAACCTGTGATGACGTGAATGTCGGCATTGATATTGTTCTTCTTCATGAAGTTGCGCAGTATGTTAGGATAAGAGGTAGCAATCTTCTTGCCATTAAACCACTGCAATCCTGGATAATCAATCTTCTTAGGGATGGCAAGACTCAAGCGGCACTTGCTGAAACCCAATCGGTCGATAATCTGTGCGTTTTCACCACGCTCTACAAATTCATTCTCACCCACGATACCGATGTCGGCAACGCCAGAGGCTACGCTCTGAGGAATATCGTCATCGCGGAGATAGAGCACCTCCAGAGGGAAATTACTTGCCTGCACCAGAAGAGTGCGCTTTGAGGCGCTTACCTTGATGTCCGCCTCTGCTAAAAGATTCATTGTGTCGTCGAACAAACGACCTTTACTTTGTACTGCTATTCGTAACATATTTCTGTATTTTGTTTGAAAAACATTGCAAAAGTACATAAAATTGTTAGAATATGTGCATTATTCATGTTAATTGATTAAAAAACTCGAAAAATAGCACATAAAACGGCAAAAAATAAGTAATTTTGCACTAAAAGAGAATATAAAGGATTCTCAGATAGTAACATTCAGTATCGGATTTTACACCAAAACGTGCAAATTCCGTGCAAATAAAAAAGGAGATACGAACTTATGATTAAGGTATCAATCAAGCTAGATAAAAGACGGCGATTGAATAGCGGTAAGTTTCCGCTCAAATTCAAGGTCGCAAGAAAAGATAGTGCCATTTATATTCCGACAGGCTATGAGCTGAAAGAAGATGAATGGGATGCGAAAAATGAAAAGGTGAAGGGATTGCCCGAGCAGCGAGTAATCAATATGAAACTGATAAAAAGGCTTTCCCTTCTCAATGATAAGATAGTGCAGTTGCAAGAAGAAGGCAAACTGCGCTACTTCTCTAACAAGAAGCTTTCGCTCTACTTATCCAATGATGAGGATGAGCAAGAATATAAGAATCATCTTTTCAAAACTCAGATGGATGCTTTCCTTGCGACTAAGGATAATGAAGGCACAAAGTTGGTCTATACAACAACTGCAAGCAAAATCAGCAACTATTGCGACTATGAATCTTTAAGGTTGGAGGATATAGATATTGAATGGCTTGATGGATTTGTTGAATCCTTGAAAAAGGATAAGAATACCAAGAATACCATTGCTGTAAGGTTAAGGGGTATTCGGGCGGTTCTAAACTTCGCAAGAAAGAAAGGGCTATTGAAGGAATACGTATTCAATATGTATTCAATCAAAATGGAAGAGACCAAGAAACGCTCATTGACGGTTGATGAACTAAGAAAGCTGCATGATGCGAAGCTTACTCCGCTTCGTGCTAGGCATAGGGATATTTTCTTCCTTATCTTCTATCTCATGGGCATTAATCTAATTGACCTCTCTAGGATAGTGAAGATTGAAAACGGAAGAATAACCTATAGAAGAGCAAAGACGGGTACACTATATAATGTAAAGGTAGAACCAGAAGCCCTCGAAATTATCGAAAAATATAGGGGTAAAGAACACCTTCTAAGCGTATTCGATAGAAAGAGCTCTTATCGCTATTACGATGTATCAATCAATAAAATGCTATCTAAGATTTGTAATAGCATCGGTATTCCCGAAGTTAGTACGTATTGGGCAAGGCATACTTTTGCCACCATTGCTTATGAGATAGGTATCAGTATGGATGTTATCGCTGACTGCCTTGGGCACAAGAGTAGCCATAGAATAACCTCTATATATGTGCGCAAAGACCAACAACTGATTGATGAAGCCAACCGAAAGGTTATTGATTATGTTCTATATGGCAAGAAGGGGTAGAGCTTTCGCCCTACCCTTCCTTATTATTGTAATAACAACTGCTGTTTTATGCCTAGTCTTTTTGCCTCTTTGCTAAAGAAGTCAATTTTTGTTTTTACTTTATCTTTAAACTCCTCGAACAATGCAATTAAAGCCTCTTGCTCGGTATCAAAAAGTGATTCCTCTCTAATTGTATGCTGTTTAGTTCGTTCACAATAGTCGGGTTTGTATTTATAATCTATCCACCAACCAGAAGGGTTAAGCTTATTTCCCTCGTACCAAGATATGTTGCAGCATCCCTTTATAATACAGCGTTGCGGATGTTCAAACCAACTATCTATATACCAAGCAATATCACCATTCTTATATTTTGGAATGGGTCTTTCCTCTTTATTTGTATATTTATATTCTTTCATTTGTTGTACTTTTTATCATTCTTTTTAAACTTCTCAAAATAGAATACTATAGGCTTGTCAAAAGCAGGGTTGAGCAGACCATAAGCGATACTCATGGTTACCTGAAACTTTGCAGCACCTTTAAGCAAACCTTTCGCCTGTTCCTTGATAGCTTCACGGAATTGCCCTATACTCATATCTCGCTTTCGAAAGTTACAAGCTCGGCAAGAAGGCATATAATTCTCCATACTATCCTCACCATGAGAAACGATATACTTACCTTCTTTATCACTCCAACGTGAATAGTTTCCACGATTTTTTGGAAAGAAATGGTCGATTTGCATATCTTCGAGTTTTATTTCTCTTCCGCAGTATGCGCAATGATGGTCGTATTTCTCCCAAACTTTGATTCTATCTTCCTTCTTCATAACTTATTTCAGTTCATCAAAATCGAACCACTCAATCTTATCGTAGCAATCGTACAGAACTTCTATACGCTGTGTTCCGTCTCCTCTAGTGACAAGCCATACGTCATCACTCATCGCTCCATAGTGAAGAGCAGTAGGATTTACGCCACCTCCACTATATCGGAACATTACCCATTTTCTTAATGGTGGCTTATCTTCCTTTAGGTCGTGCCATAATGATGCAGCATTCACGTAAGGAACGTTTTCTGTATCGCAATCGGTAACGCCAACCTTTTCTGTGCTGAATGTTACTCCGTTAAGCTCATTGTAATCTACCTCATCTTCATTACTACAGATGTTGAGGTAAATCTTCTTTGGTAAATTCTTTATTTTCATATCACTTAAATTTAATAATAAAAAACTCGGTATCAAGCCACTTGTCGGGGCACATTCCCTTCTTAGGCTTATCGATGGTGATACTCTCAATCTCCTTCTCAATTCGTGGGCTATCCTTGCGATAGCCGTTGATGAAGAGGACGTGGGTATATTGTTTTGCAATAAAATGGTTACAACGTATCATCAGTTTTAGATAATCAATATCTCCATTTATCTTTTTATCCATCAAATACTTCGTAGGATTTTTTGCAAAAACATCATAAAGTCGAACTGTCCAGTAACCCTTAATCGTCCGATATTCTTCTTTCTTTTCGCCAGCCACAATCATATCGAACCATTGCTTGCTGACGGTGAGGGTCAATATTTTCTTTTTCATTTCTTTTATCTTTTTAATCTTCATACACTAACTAACTTTCCAACCAAATGATGGTCGTGCTTATCGTAAGCAATTCCATACTTGAACATTTCTTCAAAAAGCATAAGACGCTCCTCGTTGGTAGCCAACCGAGTAGATTTCTTTTTATCCTCGGTCATCGTAAAATGAGAGCCTACCATTAAATTCTTATATTCCTTGTGAAGATAAAGATAGCAGAAGAGATTGTAACACTCTGGTCTCCAACGCTTACATAACACAATCCAATAATTATCTATCACAACTATATTGCCTTCGGCAACAATATCTTCAAACATATTATTTTCCATACGCTACTTTTTCTTTCCGTAATACTTCTCTGATAAGCCGTTGAATCGCTCATAGTTCGGCAGTTTGGGAGAGATTTCAAACTTCATCGTTGTAACATCATATCCTCTATCAGTCATTTCTTTGACAAACTCTTTGGTAAAGACATTATCAAAGAGATAATGAGCATCTGTTTGGGTCATAAACCCTAGAGGGTGATAAGCACCAACGCAGTTCTCTTTCTTATCCCAATATGCCGTTAGCTTATCTTTCTTTTTAAGAATCATACGCTACTTCTTTTTATCGAATTTATTGCCAATAACGACCATATCTTCAGAAGAGTAATGAACTAAGAGACCTTGCCCAAAACAGAAAGCTTTACTATCCCAATTAATATCGCCTATTCTTTCCGCATTGTTATCTTTGTACATAACTATATCCCCCTCATAGATAGGTGTTCCATTCTTGTCTGTCAGTCCTGTGAACATACAGACTGTTGAAGGGTTAACCTGATGTGCCTCGTTTCTATTAAGCATTGATTCACTCTGCCTATCCTCGATGATGTAGGCATTACCACATTCGCCATAAAAGTAACCTTCTACCCAAGTGTTATTGTCAAGACGTTTAGCCTTGAACTTGATATTTTCTATTTTCATAACTATTTTATAATTCTATTGTTAGAATAGGCTCGGCTGCGCCATTTCGAGTTGAATGCGCTTACAAGCCTTGTCGTAATATTCTTTATTTAACTCGAACCCGATGAAATTTCGCTTCTCTCTGATGCAGGCGATAGCGGTTGTACCGCTGCCCATACAGTTATCGAGAACCAAGTCACCTTCATTAGAATGCTTGGCTATGATTTCTCGAATCAGCTCAACTGGCTTCTGAGTAGGGTGAAACCTACCTTTATCATGGCAGATAGGATAGGAATACACGCCGTTATCATATTCACTCTTGAATATTGGTGATGAACCCTTAACGGCACAAACCGCAAATTCCTTTGCGTTCGTAAGATAATTAATCTTACTATTGATAGGTACAGGGTTCGTTTTCTGCCATTCTATCAATCGAATCTGATTAAAGCCCACTTTCTCCATAGCCTCTTTTACGATATTAATTTTCCATAAGTCATAAAAGCAGACAATGTATCCGCCACTTTTTAGGCATCGGTATGATTCCTCAATCATCGCACCTATATCAAAAGCATCCGGCTTATCCCATTCTCCAAAATCGATGGATATACGGAATCTATCGGTGTCTTTTCCTGTTTTTCTGGATTTCGCATAGTTAGAATCTCGGGAAATTGCGTATGGAGGGTCGGTTATGATTAGCGAGATTGTATTTTTGCTAATCTTCTTCATTCCCCTCAAGCAATCCTCATTATATATTCTATTGCATTCCAGCATATCATTACCCTTACCGTTCCAATAATCAGCATAATCATCGAGCTTATCTTCTTCGGATGGCTCCAGGCTGGTAAACGTAGTACCGCATCGTTTACAGCGGTATGTATTTTCCATACGTCCATCTGGAATATCATTTTCTCCGCACCAAACAATATCTTGTCCACATGTAGGACATTTGAGTATTGTGAATCCTGTATTACTCATAACTATTCCTCCTCAATTTTTACTCCAAACGGAGTGCCGTTGGCAAAGGTGTAATCTTCAAATACTTTCTTATAGCTAAAAGGTGTTTCATTAAATCCAATTACTACTTGACTTGCAATACCTTTAAGCATGTAATACCCACTTTCTGTATCTTTCAACATCACCCACCCGAACGGCTGATGCTTCATCATTTCCTCCCAGCACTCTTCTGCGTTGGCAAAAGGGCGGTACTTTGCTTCCGCCTTACTGTCTGGCTTGATACGATATTCAATGTTGCCCCAAAACCCAATCTCTTTCATTTCAACCCAATCATTCGGAACATCTGTACCTTTTATAGAACTTGGTTTAGTTCTACACTCTATTGTCCTTCCTTCTGCGAAAGCTTGCAGAATCGGATAAAATTCTTTAGCTTGATTTCTGTCCATAATTAACCCTCCACTTCTATTTTATATTCTAACTCATCAGCTAAATCACTTATTAACTTGACCGCTTCTTTCAAAGCATCATACATATTATCTCCTTCTGATATAAGTTCATCAAGAGTGTTTTCCTCAGTCATATCCTCTGGGAAATCTATTGGCTTCCAAGTGAAACTTTTGTTCTTTTTCTCGAACTCTCTAGCCTTTTCTAAAAGTTTTTCTTTTGTCATATCAATCCTCCAACTCTTTAAGTGCTGCATTAAGATAATTAATCACGGAATTTTTGCCTCTTTCAGCAGACTGCGTTCTTACTTTTATACCACCATTGCAACAAACTTTTGCCAAATCAATGTAATGTTTTGCTTTTTCTTTACTCATTGCTTATCCTCCTTTGCTTTTTTAAGATAAAATTCTCTCCAATCTTCAAAAGTCCAATCTCTTGTGTTATTAGTAAGATTGAAAACTTCCGTATCTTTCTCTAACTGGAGTAATAGCCAAGCATAATCTTCATATCGCTGTCTTAGCAATCTTTTGCGACACAATCTTACATGCTTGTATAACTTATAATCAGCGGTTGCAGCATCAAAGATTATTTTACCTACTATTGCTAACAGATAAGCAGATATAAATCCTAATGCAATCCAACCTAATATTGTAATTCCTAAGTCCATATTTTTATCCTTTTACTTTGCTTACCCTCCTTAGTAATTGATAATCTTCTGTGTCTTGCGAATCTTGGCAAAGAAATCAGTGATTTCTTGTGAAGTTGCTTCTCTACAGAACCCTTCCTTCATCCAGTTACCAATACCATTGGATTTCTGAATCATTCCATCAGAATCCTCGCCGATAATCACACCATATCCATCAGCATTGATAAAGCCATCATGGATAAACACTTTGCCATCACCATCAACTAAGATAGTACCTGCTTTATATTCACTTAATCTCATATTCTCTTCTTTTTACCCTCTCCCTGTTACAGGAGAGGGTAGTTAATTAATCTTTTTTCGGCTTAATACCCCATGCAAGGCATCCAAATCTAATGTCTGTATCAATGTTTGAGCCATTAAAAATTCTCTCTTTTCCACCAATAGACGTTAGGGTAATACCTATAGGCAATGAAGGATAGAGATATAGCGGAATCAAACGAAGTCCAACAGTATTTTTCTCGTTGGCAACCTTCTTATCAAATTCCTCTTTTGTAAGATGTCCCTTGTCTAATTCAGATTGTAAACAAGAAATTTCTTCCTCAACATCTTCTTCGGATTGCCAACTTCCAAAATGCAAAGCCTTACACTGGCTTTCCGTAAGAGCATTCCAATCAATATCTTTCTTAAACTGTTCTTGAACTTTTTGCCAAGCAGCATTGAGACTTTCCTTTTTAAATTCTTCGTCCCACTTTTTATATACTTGAGTACACGCAATTTGATTTGCGAGCCAACCCAAAGTTTTACTAACTTTGTCTTCTAATGAAATTTGTTTCATATTACTTACATTTATATCCTTTGCAGGATGGTTATTACTCTACTACTTTCTCAAGGGAAAAATAATCAATTCCCCAAGCTTCGTTTGCGTATTGATAAGGTTCTCCGTTTTTCTTTATTTTTCGGATAAGAAAATGAACCTTGATTTCATTCTTGCCAAGAGACAGGGCATCTTTTAGACGTTCTATGATAAAGATATTGCCATTTTTATCTTTCACCTTGTCACCTTTCTGAAAAGGTAACAAACTTAGAAAGTCGTTCATTATATCACTCTCCTTTATGTGAAGCTCTAATATTTGCGAATCCAATTTCTTTAAACAACCTTCTACATTCTGTAATTCGTTGTATAATTCTATTTCTGTCATATTACTTATATTTATATCCCATAAGGACGGTTATTTTAAAGCTCATCAAACTCTTTCTGAAATCTCTGTTTTGTTTCATTAAGAAGCTGCTTGAATTTAGTTTCAAAATCCCTATCATGCTGTGATAGTCCCCAAATAGCATCAGCAAGTCTGCCACTGTTTGATTTTGAAGACATATTTAAGAGTTCATCTACTTTAGGAATTAAACTCTTGGCTAAGATATTTGCTCTTTCTAATTTGTCTATATTCATACTCTATCTATTTATGCCCGAAGGAAGTTCACTAATCAGAATCACGTTATCATTTGTTACGTTGATTCCCTTAACTATCTCTACTTTGTCTCCATGCTGAAAGAAGACCTTTCGTTTGCCTAGAGAACTCAATACTTTTGCTACTTGTTCTGATGTCATATTTTTTTAATTATGCCCGGAGGTGGTTAGGATTTAACTATATTAAGTTGTTCATAAACTGTAGATTTCACAACAATAGGTTCAGAACCTAAGTCGTTATCATCTATCTTGATGGCAATTTCCATATCACCCTCTTCATCGTAAACATCTTGAAGCTGTTGAATAAATTCACTTATTTTCATACTAATATCTTTTATTGCCCGAAGGCGTTAAACACTATTTTACTTGATTATAAACTGGCTTAAATCCACCTCCTTGTGAATAAGGACGTTTACAGCCTTTAAACCATCTATGAGAAGCTCCAACTGTTCTTTGTTGATAAAGAACAATTTTCTTGCTATCTTCCCACATTCGTAAGCACCAAGAAGAACTCTATCGTCTTCAACTTCTATGTTTATAAATGGTTTATTCTTTGACGTTATATCCAAACTATATTTACCCATAATAGACCTCTTATTTATGTCCGACATTCATAAACACATAATCCGCATCCAAGATATGACCATGGCTACAAAACACATAATCAGTCCTACAACAAGACACAGTGCTATTATATTATTTTTGTTTATTTTCATACCTACACCTCCATTACTTAAAGAATAAATTCATCGTCATCAAACTCATCCTCTTCATCTTCAGGAAATGGATAAATAGTGAACTGAAAATTGTCTAAATCTTCAATATTCCTATCTGCCATATTAGCAGCTACAATACCGAAGTTATCAGCAATACAAGAAGGAAATTCACCTTCCTCTAGTTTTGTTCTAAATTTCTCAGCTGTACATTCGTCAGGAACGTTAATGAGTTCTACTACCAATCTTATTGTTTTCATACGCTTTACTTCATTAAACCAAGTTCTTTCTAGCCCAAGCTTCTGCCTTTGGCTTAGTCTTGAACTGCTTATCTTTAACCTCTTGCCAAGTACCATCAGGTGTGCTTCTATGCTCGATAAGAAACAACCCCTTCTCTATCTTGACTATTCTATATTCGAAATACATACGCTTATATTTTTAAATTGCTATCTAATTGCAAGCCATAAAGAATGTGTTGGAGTTCATCTACACATTTTATCATAATAGTATCGTCTTTTCCGTCATTGAAAGATACTCCGCAAATTCCCAAGAAATTATTATATCGCAAAGTGAAAGGGTATTCTTGGTGTTTATACCACCTATGCCCAAAACATTCTCCTTCAGAGCGATAACATGCCCATCCATTCTTTTTAAGAAACTCTTCCCAAATATGAACGTGCATAATATCATTTTGACAAATTTTGCCCAAGCTTTGCCCATCAATAACTTTCAAGTCGTATGAATAATCTATATTGAACGGATAGACGCTACAGATAATACAGATAAATCCGTGGCTATAAACTATATCGCCCACCATATAACGAGGTGGCTTTCTAAATTCTTTGTGTGCCATACACTTTAATCTTTGCTATTAATGAAATCCTCATACTCACCTATCGTGATTTCCTTGAAATCAGAGTTGCGCTTCTCGGCTCGGATGCTATCATCGAAGAAGGCGAAGATGCGGTCTTTGTGACGGAGAAGCTGGGTGATGGAGAAACGGCTAGTTTGAGGGACTTCTATATTCAGTTCCTTCATTACCTTGAAATGGTTAGCAACTGATTTATAGGAGAGGAAAACTGAGGCTATTGCCTTGCCTTGCTTATATCGCTTATTAGGCGCAATAGCTACATAATAACCGTCCTCCAATTTTACACCGTCTATCTTCTTCCACACCTTCTTGTCTAGCGTATCGTAACGCTCAGAAAGAACCCATATAGCAGTAATCTCGTACTCTCTTGTGAGAGTTCTGTTAGGCTGATAGCCCTGATATTTTTCAAACTCGAAGCCTACGGCTTCTTCTACTCTTTTCATGTAGGCTTGATGCTCTTCAAATTCGGCATCGAGAATACCCTTAATGTATTCGTAAGCCTTTGTTCCTTGTTTTGCTTCGTACAACATATCTCTTTACTTTTTACGATGATTAAACTTTTTGATGGCATCTTTCTTTGAAGCTGCCATAATCTTTACACCCTTGATGGTAAACTCATGCTGTGCCTTTGGCTGACACTTCTGTCTATCAGATGGAACGCTGCCATAGCCATTATTTGGTCTATGATATTCCATACCAAAAGGATTACCATAATAGCTGACAGCAGATAAATATGCCATCTGCATTCTAGTCAAATTTATGAATATTTCGTTCATACGCTTTACTCCTTAACTTCTTTAAAAATTACATTTTTACGGTCTGAGCGTTGTTTACTTGCGCATGGATATTTTCTCCAAACTTCACAAGCACCCTTACTTTCAAAGAAACAACCTGCGCAAGTTACAGTCTCAGTTACAACGATATCCAAGACTACTCTTTCTCCAACTTTAAGCTCTTTCATACGCCTAGTCTTTTATATATTCATTTACTTCACGCAGAACCTTTTCTAGCAGGTTCTTTAGAATCTTCAATTCATCATTTGAATATGTTGCTATTGGATAACCATCAAGGGTAGTATCGCCACAGCTACGACTTATCTTTAATGAGTATTTATTCTTTTTCATTTTCTTTGCCTTTTACAATATTGTACACTTGTTTTAACTCATCTGTTGATAAGCGTTTGAAATCAAAAGAACTGATAGCATAGAGGAGCTCCTTGCGAAAATTCTCTTCTTTAATATCTGATATTTCCTTTTCTGTAGGAACATATATTCTTCTAACATTCCATCTATCACTACCGCATTGCCAGCCCGAATCTCTTCTGAATCTAGCGTTATCAATAATAATTTGAGTCTTTGTCACTTTATCAACCTTGGCGATACGTCTGTGAAATGTACCTGTAACTAGTACTTCATCACCAGCAACCAAATCTTTAAGCTCTTTCATTGCTCACCTCCTTTCTTTGGGAGCAAATCATCAATATAAAGCCATTGAGTAATTTGAAGACATCTGGCTATAGCTTTCCAACTACAATCTATGTATTCTGTTCCGAATCCATTATTGTTAGTGGTTTTAAACATGATGTAACTATGACGCTTTGGCTCTTCAATAGCAGGATGCCACAAGTCCTTAAGGAACTCTTCTTGCATCCATTTAGCACCATCCGTAAAAGCATCTTTATAACAAGCTTGAAAATAACCCGAAATATATGATTCTTCTGAATGTTGCTTAGCAACATCTACTATTTTCTTATTGTCTATCATAATCTACCCTTTCTTTTTCTAAGTTCTAACATTCTCCTAGTTCTACGGCTTTCCTTGCCACTAGGATGATAAAGACTATTTGGAATATGGTCATTACTTCTGTATAGACGAGCTTCTTCATTAAGTTTTTCAAGATACTCATCAGAAAGTGCTTCATCTATTATACCAGTTGGTGTTACAATTATCTTTGCATCGTCTCTAATCATTACTCACCTCCTTCTTTTGGCAGTATGTCAGATAAATAAGCCCACTTGATGATTTGGCATCTGCTAATCGAGTGTCTCCAAGATTCCTCATTCCAAAGAACGGATTCTTTAAACTGTAGATAAGCATCGTTATCAAAACCAAGGGTAATAATATCGCTCTTGCTCTTATCTGGCTCTTCTGTATTTGGATGCCACAAATCCTTTAAGAACTCATTGATAGCCCACTTAGCACCTGCGTTAAAACCATCAACATGACCATCTAAGAATGCAAGATGTGTAGGCTTTGAATCATCAAAACCTTTAGCATCTACAACCTTTTCTGATATTTGTCGTGCAGCTTTTGCTATTTTATATTTGTCTATCATAATTATATTCCTTTCTTACTATTTTTATCCAATACCTCTTTAATCTCGAAATATTGAGACTTTATAAATTTTTCCATCTCTAACTTGGTTATTCTACCAATAACTGAAATAGCCCCATCCCTTACAGATACTGAGAAATAATCAGTATTGATAAAACTAAGATTAATATCTATGCTTTCATCATTCATAATCTACCCTTTCTTTTTCTAAGTTGATTCTTTCTACATATTCTTCTTTGCGCCTTACCATCTTGTATATCTTCACACTTAAAGTGTGTTGGACAATACCAAGGGATGCAATTCGTTAAATCTTCATTGTCCATTATCAACCCTCCACGTTATTTGTTGTACCTAACAAATGCTCATTACCAGCATAAGGAATGCAATATACCCAATTAGCATAAACGCAACGATAATATCCATCTTTGCCTATGTAACCAAACAAATTTGCACGCCAATTATCTGATTTACTATCTCGAACCAATACCTTATCGAATGGTTTTAGTTTAACCTTTGGCTTCAAATTAACAACTTCTTTCTTCTCACTATCCCAAGCTTTATTTTCCTTTGCAAGGGCTGAAAAGAGTTGCTGTTTCTCAGAATCAGTTGCATAGCGTACAAACACGTTTCTAACAGAAGTATTTGTAGGTTTCACACAGCTATTATGCTTAATCATACCTAAATTATTACACCCTGCATGGAAATTCAACTCCTCCCCATAATTATAATCGCCATGAACAATATAAGTTTCTACTATCACATCTTCGCTATCTATGTAACGAATTTCTAAAGATACCATATCCCCATCCTTGAACTCAGGCTGAGGTTTCTCTACTTCCAAGGTCTCAAGATTGAGCTTGCCACCCAAACGTTCCTCGATGGTATTGATGTAGGTCTGAGCAACATCCTTATCTTCGAGAGCGTAATCACTCGTTGCAATACCATCTTCATCCGCAAGATATATGGTATTCCCATCAGAAAGGATTTCAAATCCGTGCTTTGCCTTAAATAAGGCATAGGTATCATCTGTGAATCCGTTAAAGAAGACTTCTTTCTTACCATCGTTGCTGATAAGTACATCGCCCTTCTTCCAATTAAACTTGCGCCAGTCACGCATTGATTTTGAAGGAAGGAGAATCTGTAAACCATCAGAACATCCTCTTACTGTACCAAATTCGGAATAGCCACGATGGCAAGTAGTATTATTATCAGTCTCATTTGTACACCAAACTACTGTTTCTGTATCTGTAGTGCTGATTGTATCTAACTCTACATCTATATTATATAACAAGTCATATAACTTAGTTTCTTGCGGCTTATTCTTTAGGATTTCCGCTACATTAATTTTTTCTTCCATATTACTTCACTCTTTTGAATTGAACATTCTTTCCGTCTTTTCTGTCGATTGCGGCGCAACAAATATCTTTGCAGATATTTTCATAAATATTGCTGCTTATCTCGTCAAAGAAGCAACCATTACATTCTTCTGTCTCGCTTTCAACCACCTTCAAGACGATTTCTGAGCCTATAGGTAAATCTTCCATACACTTAATTTCTCATTATGTGACATTTGATAACCTTATGAACCATATTTGACTGCGATTCATTAAAACTTTCAATGAACTGACGCTCCATTTCCTTTGGAAAGATGGGCTTTGTCGGCTTCGGTATGGTAAGGACGGCTTGAATCCTTGCCCCCCCATCAAACGTAAGCAAACATCTACGACTAATTTTCTCAAATAACATTTTTGTATCTCCTATATTTAAACGTTAAACAAAATCTTAGTTTTTTATAATCTAATTATATACCACCACGGAAGCGAAGCGAGCCGAAGGCGAGCCTTCCATTACCTCATAGGTATTAGCATACACCCTACAGACTACCCCTCCCTTGATATAAGTATAGTTATTGAGTATCATATCCTTTATATAGTCAATAGAGGATAAAAAACGCTTTTCTATGTTTCTGTATTTGCATAAAATCTCGTTTTTAACCGCAAACTTTACCAAATCAAAGGCTTTCTGTACGCTCACGCTTAATTTCTCAGCTATATACTTATATGATATACCATTCTCTCTGAACTTATCGCCGTAGCCAAAACGATTGCAAACCTTCTTAGCCGCCTTCAACTCTTTTAAGCCTTTAGGGTGCTTAGACTGCTGAATCATTTGCTTAGCGTAATTCTTTCGATTCTGTACATCAATGATAAGCATAGCAGATAAGGTATCTTCTATGAACTTTACATTCTGTGCATAGGCATTCTTTTTAGAATCATTCCTTGAAATAAACTCGATATTAGGAACGAGGACGTTCCTGTGAGAGGTATGACTCTTTAAAGATTTGAAGACAAGGCAACGATTATTCTTGCCCGTGAACTCAACCAAGCCCATAGCCTTCAATGTATCAATACGCTTGCGGACAGCACAGGCACTTACTCCCGTGATTTCGTGAAGCTTATTGATGCTCCATCTTTGCACGGCAGAAGACTTGACCCTTGTCTTAATGAAAAGGGAAAATGCAATTGCCTTCCTTAACTCGGGATTGCAATACATATCGTTCAATATCTTTCTGCGTATCTCCATTTTACGGATGCTTTAAAAAGTCAAGAGCAGCAAAGAAATGGGGATTCTCTGCTGCTCCGTATTTAGTAGCCTTGCGGCTCACGTAAATCCAAAATCTTACACTTTAGAAAGTTCCCCATAAACTCGCTAAGTGATAGTGTTCTATCTTAAACACACCGCAAAATTAATAAAAATCTGTCAAATAACCAAATCTTCTATTAATAAATTTAAAATAATTAATAGTTTATATTCGCTTTTTAATAGATTTTTATAACTTTGCATCATATTTTCTATTAATAACCAAATAATAAGTAATAGCGTATGATATACAATCAGTATCAGCAGTACGAAATCTCCGACCGCATCATGCAAGCGGTATGCGAGGTAGGCAAGGTTACCTTCATGGAACTCTGCTCTGCGGTGAAGACCGTCAAACTCAACACCCTTAGAGGACTATACTGTCTCATAAGCCGTGATTATTGCATCCATCCCGACCGCTCGGCTCGCCTACTCTGCCGCACCAGAGCAAACGTTATCAACCAAGCACGAAAGTATATGCAATACGTTCAGTCAAAGGATAAGTACACCTTATCTATATATAACCAAATCGTTGAACTCTTAAAAAGCAACAAAGAATGAAAAGAACAGATTATGAGCTTACCCTGCCCGACCAGCTCTTCCCAACGGACAATGACCTAGAGATTCCGACACTCGATATTGGTATGCAAGCCAAGGAGTGTCAGTCACCCTTCCTTTGCTTCGGCGAACAGAAGAGAACCTTCAACCTCAATGGCGAAGGCTCTTTGCACTTCTATACCGATGATTACCGCTTCTCAGCTATCTACGAGCACCCTGAGAAGATATTGCAGCATCACCCTGCCGTTATCGTTGAGCCGAACTTCTCCTTATATAATGAGATGCCCGTATCTTTCGGCTTGCAGGCTATCTACAAGAAACGTTGGATTGCCCGTTGTATGCAAGGTAAGGGTATCGGTATCTTCGTTGACCTTAACGTGGCGCAGAAGTTCTATCGCCTCAATATGATTGGCGTACCTCGTGGATGGCGTGCCTTCGCTACCCGTGGATATTCTGATAGACTGAATAACCTCGCCTTTGAGTATTCCATCGCAAGCGATTGGGCAGAGGGCAAAGAGCCGCTATTTGTTATCTATGGCGGCGGTGCTGAGTGTCGGCGGTTCGCCCAGACCCATAGAGGTTGCATCTACATCAACCCCGTTGTCACTACCAAGAAGCAGCTTGCCGCCTTGCAGAAGATTCACGAAGGTGTTGCCTTCATCGGTGAAGAGTTCTCTGTTAAGGCGCAGCTTGATAAGCTTACCCCTTTCTCCAAGCAGATTGAGGACTTCCGAGCAGATAACGTCTCTAAACAGATTGAGGAAAAGTAAGATTGTTTATGCGAGATATGGCATTTATTTGCTGTATCTCGCTTTATTTTGTACCTTTGCATCAACAAAACGGAAATAGTGGAATATAAGTTCTGAGGTATCATAACTATATGTATTAGTTAAGATTTGGTTAAATGAAAATAATAGTTAGTTTTTAGTCAATAAGCAGCCGCCTGTGATAGGTAGCTGCTTTTCTTATATATAAGAGGTATAAGATTTTATGGCAACTTTAAAGGCTACTCATTATATGGGTAGCTCTTTTATTTGTTTACACACAATCTATTATTTTCTATTAAAACCCGAATAATCTCCGTAACTTTGCAAATAATAATTATTAAATAGTAAAGCTATGGCAAGAGAAAAGAAAATATCTCAGAGTCCGAGCGTTGATGATAAAAAGCTTTTTTTGAAGATTGGTGAATACGCCGATATTGATATTACAAGGCTTGAATACAATGACGGACAGTTGGAAGGAATCAGTAAGAACCCTCGCTACCTTAAAGAAAGCGAGCACGATAAACTCAAAAAGTCACTTACCGATAGCCCCGAGTTCCTGGAGTATAAGCCATTGATGGTTTATGCAATGGATAATGGTAACTACGTTACTATCTGCGGTAATATGCGTCTTCGTGTCGCCAATGAGCTTCGCCTTGATGGTCATTCCGAGTTCGATACCATCCCTTGCGTTGTCCTCAAAGCCGATACGCCTATTGAGAAAATCAAGGAGTATGCTATCAAGGATAACGTGCAAGCTGGTAATTGGGATTGGGACGAGCTTGCTAATGGTGAGTGGGAAACCGATGATTTGCAGAATTGGGGCGTTGATTGCTCTTTTCTCAATACTGATGAAAACGATACCGATATTGATGAGCTATTCGAAGATGCTCAAAATACCGAGAGCAAAGTTAAAGATATTAAGCTCTCCGTCCATATTCCGCAAGAGTTGGAAGATAAGGTAGATGAGATTAAGGAGATTATCAAGTCTGCCGTTTCCGAATACGATGGTGTGGAAATAAAATAATAGAGATATGGAAGTCTATCTTGCGGGAGGGCTTACTGGAAATCTTAGTAAGTTTTGGAAAAGTGTTAGTATGGAATTATATATAGCAGGGACTTTAAGCAGACCCTATGTTTATGAAAAGGCTATGGGAGTTTTTTTAGCAGGCGAACCCCCATTAAAGAACGGCAAGGATACCGATTGGGAAGGATTAAATATATTGGAAACTTACTATTATCTACAGAATAATAAAGAGTTTCCTCGATTGATAGGCAATTTTCAGAATTTCCTATTAGATAGTGGTGCTTTCACATTTATGTCGGGAGCAGGTGTAGTTGATTTCGATAAATACGTAGAAGGATATGCCGCATTCATTAAGAAATGGAACGTAAAGAACTTCTTTGATATTGATTCCGTTGTTGGTATCAGAGAGGTTGAAAGACTTCGTGAAAAGCTCGAAAGATTAAGTGGACGTAAGCCTATCCCCGTTTGGCATAAGTCACGAGGGAAAGAGTATTTCGTTGAAATGTGCAAGAATTACCCTTATGTTGCTATCGGTGGTATCGTAACCAAAGAAATACCTATCAATAAATATGAAAAGTTATTTCCTTGGTTCGTGAAGACAGCACATAAATATGGCTGCAAGATACATGCTCTTGGATATACAAATATCAGAGGATTGCATACGTATCACTTTGATTCCGTGGATTCTACAGCTTGGCTTTATGGCAATATGAGCGGTTCTATATATAAGTTCAATGCCAAGAACGGAACTATGGATAAAACCAAAGCACCTGAGGGCAAGAAACTTCGCTCAAAGTTGGTTGCTGCACATAATTTCGGCGAGTGGGTACGCTTTATGAAGTACGCTCGTGCAAGATTATAAAAGATAAATATTTAAATTTTAATTAGTTATGAAAGATTCATTGATTATTGTATCAGGAGGTATGGACTCGGTAACTCTCCTGCATGAAAAGAAAGAGAGCATTGCTCTTGCTATTTCTTTTGATTATGGCTCTAACCACAATCAGAAGGAGATTCCTTTTGCTAAGTTGCATTGTGAGCGACTTGGTATCAAGCATATTGTTATTTCACTTGACTTTATCCACGACTACTTTAAGTCGTCTCTCCTCGAAGGTGCAGAAGCTATCCCCGAAGGTAATTACGATGATGAGAATATGAAATCAACCGTAGTTCCTTTCCGTAACGGCATTATGCTCTCTATCGCTTGTGGTATCGCAGAGAGTAATGGATTGAAGAAGGTGCTTATTGCTAACCATTTCGGCGACCACGCTATTTATCCAGACTGCCGCAAGGGCTTCATTGATGCCATGTCAGAGGCAATGAAGAATGGAACTTACGAGGGTATTACCATTGATGCTCCTTATACCAATATTACGAAGACAGATGTTGCTCTCCACGGAAAGAAGCTTGGTATCAACTACGCTGAAACTTGGAGCTGCTACAAGGGCGGTGAGAAGCATTGCGGTAAGTGTGGAACTTGTATGGAACGCAAGGAAGCTCTCCGTGAGGCAGGTATCTCTGACCCAACCGAATACGAGGATGAGTAAGGCAAGTGGTAATACAAGGTTACTTACACCAAAGCAAAGACAGATAGACAAGGCTCGGAACGAATATAATCAAATCGTTTCGAGTTCCTTGGTTGATGCTTCTTTATCGTATTTCTCTGAACAGACAGGTGCTCACGCTATCTTTATGAAAGGACATAATCATACGGATAAAATTGCTGATGCCGAAGCAGAGTTGGAAGTGGCGAGAGCTATCGCAGATAATGGCATAAACGTTACTCTTACTCCCGAAGGCGATAAATATACGATGTATGCAACCAATGTAAAGATAAATAAGGATGGTTCAAAGAAATATAAGTTTACAGAAGGTTTAATGGCAACATATACCTATGAGCAGAAAACACCTACAGAGATTAATTCTTCTGCTGAAAGCTCGGTTCGTCTTGCTATTAATCATGCAAATGATAAGCATGCACAGATTGCGTTGATATATGATAAGCATTCACTCTTTCATACCAAAGATATTGAGAACGGAATGAAACTTTATCAATCAAGGCATAAAGCATGGAAGACTAAAGGTGTAAAAGCTGTTGTAGTAATTAGCAGTAAAAAGATACTATACGAACATCATTTCGATGAGTAAAAAGCAAGGAGCATAAGGCGATGCCACCATACTGTGCTCCTAAGACAAAAGTCGGGCTGCTGACATCTTCGCTACCGACTACCCTTTATTAGGTCGCAAAATTAAGAATAAAAATTGAAATAACAAAATAAAAGGAAGAAAAATTATGTATTACGTTTCAAAAAGAATGGAGATTGCCGCTTGTCATAAGCTGAATCTCTCTTATGAAAGCAAGTGCGCCAACCTTCATGGGCATAATTGGATTATTACTATCTACTGCAAGGCTGAAAAGCTGAACAAGGATGGTATGGTGATGGATTTTAAGCATCTTAAACAGAAGATTCATGGTTATCTCGACCACGGAAATCTTAATAAGCTTTTGCCTTTCAATCCTACCGCTGAGAATATTGCTGAGTGGGTTACTGAGCAGTTCCCAGAGTGCTACAAGACACAGGTACAGGAGAGTGAAGGCAATATCGCCGTTTATTGTGATGATTTTAAGATTGACGGAAAGGAGGCTCTCTAATGGCTAAGTACAAGGTAAACGAAATCTTCTACTCTATTCAAGGTGAGGGAAGACACGCAGGCAGAGCGGCTATCTTCGTCCGCTTCTCGGGTTGTAATTTAAAGTGTCCTTTCTGTGATACTGATTTTAAGAAGTATGAGGAAATTGGGGCTATTGATATTCTGAATAAGATTCAGTTGCTCTCACCCGATTGTAAATTTGTTATCTTTACGGGCGGTGAGCCTACATTGCAAGTGGATGAGGAGCTTACTACTCTTCTCCAAAATTGGGGCTACTATATTGCTATGGAGACCAACGGAACGCATAAGATTCCAGGTGGTATCAACTGGGTTACGTGCTCTCCTAAGTGCTTATTCGTTAAGGGCGCAGAACCTATCATTAAGGTTGCTACCGAGGTAAAGGTTGTCTTTGATGGTGAACACGAGATTACCGATTGCAACATTGATGCTGATTATTACTATGTTCAGCCTTGTGATACAGGTGACGCAAAGAAGAATGCCGAGATTCTGAAACAGACAGTTGCATTCGTAGAGGCTAACCCTAAGTGGCGACTTTCCTTACAGCAGCAAAAGATTCTCAATGTGAAGTAAATCATTTTGCCTATGAATAAGAAGAAAAAAGAAAGCTCAACAAAGTATCGCCCTATCTGCTTTTATTGTGGTGGGGTGATTTGTTGGGATTCATCAGGTGACCGCAGCGAGGATGATGATTCCGTAGTGGATTTCTATCATTGTATCCGATGCGGTGCTTCTTATGAGGTATGTCAGCCAAATGAGGAGGAGAAACAAGATTACAAAGAATATTGGAAAGATAAATAATATGGCTAAGATTACAAAAGAAACAGCAGAAAAGCATATCAAAGAACTCTTGGAGTATATCGGTGAAGACCCTAATCGCAAGGGCTTAGAGGGTACGCCCGACCGCATTATTAGAATGTGGAAAGAAATATTCAGAGGTTATGACCCTTCACAGAAGCCGAAGATTACCACCTTTGATAACAATGATGACGGTATCGTCTATGATAACATGGTTATCGACCAAGGCGATTTTCATTCAAACTGCGAGCATCATTGTGTTTGGTTTTGGGGCAAGTATTGGTTCGCATATATTCCGAACCCAAAGGGAAAGATTCTCGGTATCTCTAAGATTGGTCGTGCAGTTGATTACTGCTCCGCTCGCTTACAGATACAGGAGCGATTGGTACACGACATCGTAGATATGCTGAAAGATGCTCTCGGTAGCGAATACCCACCACTTGGTATTGCTCTTGTTATGAAGGGTCATCATTCTTGCAAAGAGTTCAGAGGCGCAAAGAAGAAGGGCATTATGACCTCTTCTTACCTTGAAGGTGCTTTCAAAGACGACCCACAAGTGAGGGCTGAGTTTATGAACCTCGTAAATGGTGATAAGTATGAAGGTTAAGTCAGTCAAAACACAAATCTTGGAGGAAGTGGGATTTCTGCTTCCTACCAAGAAGCTTCTTTCCTCTAAGGAAAAGGTTGAAATCATGGAGCAGTTTTTGATGATGCCAGCTTGCGAAGTGGTGAAGCTACAGCAAGATGGGCGTAAGGCTGTTTTTGTTCAACAGATAGCAAAGCTGCTCTATAATAATAATCTAGGAGAGTACTTTAATGTACTGAAAATGTGCCGAGATATGGCAGCAGAGGAAGAAGAAAATAAAGGTGCTTTTCTTAAATAAAAGCTATTGTTGGGAATAAATTAGGAATAAAAGTTATTAATATGCCATTATCAAGAGATGAAAGCAAGCGTAAAAAACAGCTTGCAAACCTTGAAAAAGGTAAGTTTAAAAAAGGTGGAGTTGGCAACCCCAAGGGCAGACCGCCAAAGCCTAAGACGATGTCATTGTTCATCGAGGAAATGAAGGAGAAGGGCTACGAAGTGCCTTCCTCTCAGATTATCGCAGAGTCTTTTCTGTATATCGCAACGCTGCCCGAAGACGAATTGAAGGCGGTGTTAGCTGATAAGTCACGCCCGATGATGCAACGTATTATTGCCAAGGGAATACTTGACAAGAAAGGACTTGATGTACTCGAAAGAGTTATTGATAGAGCCTACGGAAAGATTCAGCGCATTGACCTTACAAGCAAGGGCGAGCAGATTAAGCAAGACCCATTGCAAGTACATGTCGTTACCAATAATGAAGAGTATCAGAAGATACTTGCTGAGATTCAGAAAGAAAAGGAAAAGAAGGATGCTGAGCCAGATAAAAATATAGGAGAATAATATATGAAAATACAGAAGAAATGGGCTATGCCAAGTGGTGATACTTTCGGTATAAAGCCAATCAAAGAACTTTTTGATAAATATAATAAAGGTGGTGTTATTATTGACCCATTCGCAAAGGATTGCAAGCTCGGAACAATTCGCAATGACTTGAATCCGAACTGTGATACACAGTATCACCTTGACGAATTAAAGTTCCTTCAAGGGCAGAAATCTAACTCTGCTGATATGGTATTATACGACCCACCTTATAGTGTTACACAAGCATCTTTGCTATATAAGGATTTTGGTAAAGAGAAATTGGAGATAAATGTCTCTAATGCCAAATATTGGTCTTTATGTAAGAAGGAGATAGCAAGAATATTAAAGAATGAAGGTATATGCATTTCTTGTGGTTGGAATACACAAGGAATAGGTAAATGTAACGGAGCGGTATGTAAAGAGATTCTTATCGTAGCACATGGCGGTTCGCACAACGATACCTTAGTCACAGTTGATGAAATAAAGAAATAAGAGCAAATAAAGGATAACAGAGATATGCCGCACGTATATTTAGCAAAGAACTACATGAGGGTAAAGGCAGCGAAAGAAGCAGGGTTCACAACTTGCTCTCTTCAAGGAAGCTCACGCTCTGCGAAGACCTATTCTGTTGTGCAGTTCCTTTGTATGCTTTGCTTCAACTATGCTGGAACGACCGTTTCCATCATTCGTGCTGGTATGCCTTCCATTAAACGAACTGTCTATCGTGACTTCAAGGATATAATGCTTAACTTTGGTTGGTGGGATGATAAGTGCATGAATAAATCGGAGTTCGTTTATACTTTCCCTAATGGCTCTTGGATTGAGTTCTTCTCCACCGATAACGAGCAGAAGGTGCGTGGTTCTAAGCGTAAGATACTTTTCGTAAATGAGGCGAATGAGCTTTCTTTCATCGAATGGCAGCAGCTACAGATGCGTACCACGGAGTTCTCTATCCTTGATTATAACCCTTCCTTCTCTGAAGACCATTGGATAAATCAGGTAAACGAGGAGAAAAGCACCTATTGGTTCATTTCCACTTATAAGGACAATCCTTTCCTCGAACCAAAGGTCATCGCTGAGATTGAGAGCCTTAAATGGAAGAATCCGAGCCTTTGGCGTATTTATGGTTTGGGATTGCGCTCTATGGTTGAGGGCTTGATTTTTAAGAATGTAGTTGTTGATGATTATATTCCTATTCAAGCGAACAGACACCGATACAGAGCTATTGACTTCGGTTACTCCAATGACCCTACAGCGATTATTGATGTATATATCTACGGAAAGATTATCTATATAGACGAAATATGCTATCAGGCAGAAATGCTTTCTTCTGATATTATCAGAGTATTGAAAGAGGATAAAAAAAATATTGAGGTAATATCAGAGAGTGCCGACCCTCGTCTGATTGATGAAATCTATAATGCTGGTATTGATATAAAACCTGTAAAGAAGTTCAAAGGTTCTATTCAAGCTGGTATTATGAAGATGCAAGAATACACAATTCATATAACAAAACGCTCTACAAATGTAAGAAGGGAATTTAATAATTATACCTACCGCCAAGATAAGGAAGGAAAGTGGCTTAATGAGCCTATAGATATGTATAATCACGCTATAGATGCATGCCGATATGTTGTCATGGAGAAGTTATTGGGCGATTATGGCAGCGGAATGCAAGCCGCCGACATCCTCGGTCTGATGGGTTAAAACGAAATGCTTATGAAACGAACATATGATAAACAGCCAAGGGAGCATCATCGCAAACGCTCCCACTATAATAGCAGAGGAGTAGCCAAATTATCCTTTGATAATGAGAAGGCAGCCGCAAGATACATAAAGAAAAAGCGGCTGCTCGGTTACTCCGCATATCTTTGTAGTGAGTGCAATCATTGGCATATTGGAAGACTGCCGAAATAGGCGTTTTTCTTTTGTTTACACAGGTTTTCTTCTTTATACCTATATAAGTTATATTATTGCTAACTTTGCCTTGTTATAACAAAAAATATTCATATATGAGAGCAATAGAACAGATAGTATCAATACAAGATGCGAACACAGTCCGCTCGGTATTGACCGCAAGGAAGAAAGGCTTTAAGACACCACTGAGTGCGCTTGAAGAACAATGGAATCCGTCAAAGCATAAAATCTTTGATGAGGATTTCCGTCCTAAGAAGCGAATCAAAGTACCTACGGGTCAGTATGACCCTATCACACAGAAACCGATTTATAAGGATAAGAAAGTTGAGCCAGTAAGAATCGCTATCCCTGCTCAGAAATCAATCGTAAATCTTACTGTGGGGTTCTTGCTTATGAATGCCGTTACCTATAAAGCTACGGCACATGGTGTTGATATAAAGAAGATGAACGATAAGCAGCAGAAGCTATATGACGGCATCATGCACTGCTATCACGATAACAAGATGAAGTACTTCGATAAGCGACTTGCCCGTACCCTCTTCAAGGAATGTGAGTGCGCCGAGTTATGGTATATGCCAACAGACACAGAAGGTAAGCTCCGAGGTGAAATCCGAGTTCAGTTGCTTTCGCCTTCAAACGGCGATAAGCTCTACCCTCATTTCAACGATTTCCATATCATGGACGGCTTCGCCCGTGAGTACTATGTATATGATGAGCTTGGAAAATCTGAGCTACATTTTGATGTATATACAGATAGATTGTGCTATCAGTACACTAATATTGATGGCGCAGGATGGAAGCTTATCTCTGCCCTACCTCATGGCTTCACCAAAGTGCCTGTCGTTTACTATAGACAAGACCAAGCCGAATGGGAAGATGTTCAATGGGCTATAGAAAGAGTTGAGACCTGTATCTCAAATTGGGGAGACACGAACGATTACTTCGGCACGCCTAAGTACTTTGTCAAAGGTCAATTGAAAGGTTTCGCTGAGAAGGGCGAGCAAGGCGCAGTTTTCCTAGGTGGTAACGATTCAAGTATGAACGTCCTTTCTTGGGATAAATCACCTGAGAGTGTAAAGGGTGAAATTGCTTATCTTTTCAATATTATCTATTCATTTACCTCAACAGCCGATATCAGCTTTGAGAATATGAAGACCTTGGGTAGCAATACCTCGGGTGCGGCTATCCGTTTGATGTTTACTGCTCCTTATATGAAAGCAGATTTGAAGACAGAAATGTTCGGTGAAATGTTTACTCGCCGCTCGAATATCGTAGCTAACGGCATCTGTAATACGGGAGTTTACGTAAAAGGTATCGACCAGAGTGTTGCTGAGCAGATTGACTTTGAGCCAGTCTTCAAGCCATATCTGCCAAAGAATGATGTTGAAATGTTGCAACTTATCACTTCATCCAATGGTGGTGCGAAATCTACCTCTAATCGCCGTGCCATCGAACTTAACCCTCTCAATGATGACCCTGATAAGATTGAGGAAGAAATGAAGAGTGAACAGGAAGAAGCGTTGGCGCAGCAAGCAGCCCTTTCGGGACTTGGTAGTGCCGCAAGTGGAAGTCAGTCAGTTTCCAATGAAGAAGAGGAAGAAGAATAACTATGCCAAAGAAGCTCACATCAAAACAGCAGAAAGAACAACTGAATAATCTGTTCGCCGTTTATAACAAGCGGTTGGGCAGATTATACAGCGATTATGTCAAGAAGCTCACCTCTCTTGGCTATGGAGAAGATGTGCTCGAAGATGATGCGCTTTTTAACTTTGATAACTTTCCGCAGTTAAAGGCTCGTTTGAACGACATCTTTAATGATTACTATCAGAATAGCCTTCTTTGTTATAAGAGCGGCATCACCGATAGCGTTGCATTGGCGTATAACCACGATGAAATGGTTATAGGCGGTTATTCCGTGCTTACTGATAAAGCTATAAGGGTTGCACGAGATACCGCCGCAGCCACGTTTATTTCAAATCGCTTGAAAACAAAGAATGGATTGAATCTCGCTCAGATTGTTTGGAACTACTGCCAACAGACGAAGAGTGAGTTTGAAATGGCTATGAGTAATACCATTGCGGACGGAATCAAAAAAGGCTCATCAGCAGAGGAAGTAGGCAAGAGCATACGAAAGTATCTCAACGACCCAGATATGATGTATCGCCGTTATCATACCATCAAGGTTCAGAAGAACGGAAAGAAGAAAGATGTGGTGACTTGGCGCAGACGTAGAATCATTGACGGTAAGGTGCGCTTCGTTGAAGAGCCATTGGAGAAAGTAGGTATGGGTGTTTACCGCTCGGCGAGAAAGAACGCTCTCAGAGTAGCAAGAACGGAGATAAATTCCGCATATCACAAGGCAAGAAATGAACGATGGCAGAATGAACCATTCGTTATCGGTCAGTATATTCACGTATCGCCACAACACAATATAGATGATATATGCAATGACCTTGAAGGTCGCTACCCGAAAGATTATATATGGATTTCTTGGCATGCTCAATGTATCTGTACCTCAGACCCTATTACCATACAGGGTGAGGAGAAGAAAGCATTTTATAAACGCTTGATGGCTGGCGAGGATATGAGTAACTACGTATCCCCTTTTGCCGTGCTCACTATGCCAGAAAAGTACAATCAGTATATTAAGGATAACTCCGAAGCTATCGTGAAGGCAGGAATGAGGGGTAAATTGGCTTGGCACTTACAAGATAACACAAAGTATTGGGCACATCTTTTAAGCCCGTCAGACCGCAAGAAATTAGGGTTAAAGGCGGTTTCTTCTAAGGAGCTTATACTTGCGAAGGCAAAGGAACGCCACGCCCTTAGAACTAAGGAGCAGATAGATAAAATACAGAGCCGATGGGATAAGCATAGACGTGACTATTACAATGGCTTGGTTCATAATCTGCTCGGCAGCAAATCTGTTACGGATATAAAGAGCCAAGACCTCTTTGAACGTTACTATGCTATCCGCTACGCAATCAAGGACAAAAAGAGTGCTTCTGAGATAGCGTCTTTGTATGATAGATTCAAACGAGGTTATCAGACTAAACTTGCATGGACTGACCGCAAGGTTGCAATGAATGTTATGAAGATGGCTGCTAATTACGGAGAAACCGATGTTTCTTCCGTTCTAAGCGCATTAAAGGCTGCTGACTATACATTAGCAAGGAAAGAAGCAAAAACGCTCGCAAACGCCATTTCTGCTATCAAAAAAGATGAACTATCACTTTCCGCTCTCATCCCTGATGTCAATAAGTGGCATAAGCAGTTCACGTCAAAGGAATTGCACGGAGTATATGATGCAGTAGAAGCGAAGTTGGCTCAATGGCAAAGCTTGACGCTTGAACAGCAAGCGAAGAAACTACAATTTGAAGCTATTGATTTTCTTGGCGGCAATATGCACGGGGTTCAGCAGAAGTATGCTACATGGAAGGTATCGCAAGCGGCATATCTCAAAAAGCTTGATGAGGTAAAAACGGCGATTGATTGGGTAAATATCAATAAAGCTTATGCTGACGTAAAAGGTTATAAGACACAGAGCAAGATATATCATAAGCTTATCTATGACCTTGAACACGCTATGCTCGCAAAGGATAAGACCCTTGCTGAGCAGTTGCTTTATGAAGCTAAGCAAAAGAAAGAAACGCTTATTAATGCGAAAGCTAAACGAAATGCAAAGAATGTTGTATTTGATACAGACCAATTCTCTCAATCAAGGAAAGATGCCGCAGTATGGGATAAGGGTAATGGTGCAAAAGCTGATAAAGCCCTCGTAGATACTGCATCCAAACAATGGATAGCAGCAACAGAAAAAGAAAAAGATTTCACATACGAATACACTCATCATTATTGCGATGTAAATGAACCATTACAAGGAAGAAAATATGATAATTACCAAACGAAGGAAAGGTTCATAGAAAAGGTTAATAATATAACAAGCTATATAGAAAAGAACGAACTTCCTACCGATATGTGGTTTACAAGAGGTGATGATGGAATGAAAGTTATTGAATCACGTATTAAGTTTGCTGGCGGTTCTATGCCAAATAACCTTCAAGACCTTGTTGGAATGGAAATGCAAGAAGGTGGTTTTATGTCAACTGGTAGCCGAAAAGGAGAAGGCTTCAACACTCGAAGTGTTATTATGAACATATATGCACCAAAAGGAACAAAGGCTGCTTACGTAGAACCTTTCTCTGCTTTCGGTTGTGGTGATAAAAGAAGTTGGGATGGAGTAAGCCGTTTCTCTACATATAGTTCTGAGCACGAAACACTCTTTCAGAGAGGAACACGAATGCGAATAACAAAGGTTTATGAAGAAGGTGGAAAGACCTACATAGACTGCGAGGTTATAGGGCAAGAAATAAGAGATTTATCTTATGTAAAGGATAGCAATATCGGATATTAAACAAAAAAGGTGTACCATTACGGCGCACCTTTTTTGTTATAGTTCGTTTGGAATTTTATCCTCTGGGAAATGGTCGTTTGGGATAAAGAGATATTCGTCTATCAGCTTATAGAAGCTATCTATCTCTTCCTTAATATTGTAGGCAGCTTTAGCCCAGGAAGTGAACATTATAATAAGCAATGTATGTGGAATCCCCTTATATTCCTTACCATTGATTTTCTTATAATATTCTTCCTCGCCTTTAAACTTTCCTTCGCTATCAACATACACTCTTTCCATATCCCAAAACCAAGCCATATTTTCGTTGGTATTTGGGTTTTCACCACCTCTATAGTATCGGCAGTGCTTGATTAAATCTTCCTTATTCGCCATATCTATCAATAAATTTATTTACTACATTCTTCATATCCAAAGGGAGATAGTTCAATGCTTTCTCCTTCATTTCTTGTGGAATACCAAAGAGTGGCTGAGCGATTGAACCAACGATTGCTCCTATCGTATCGCTATCACCGCCGTAGGATACAGCATTTCTGATTGCGTCCTCGAAGCTATCACTATCAAGGACTATTCTAAAGGCAAGAGGAACGCACTCTTGGCAAGTTTCTGCCCATTTCCCTATTGGCACAAGATTCTCGTTCCAATCAGTTCCGTAATACAGTATCGCTATTGTCTCAATAAAACTTTTGTGTTTACATATTCTTAAACCACGAATACAATCTGCCACCGCAGCAGCACCAATCATTCCTTCAACGTGACTATGTGACACCTTTGCACTCATCATTGCCTGACGAATGGCATCAGTATTTGTATTAAATACCCAACCCACAGGACTAACTCTCATAGCTGCTCCATTTCCAAAACTATCATAAGGCTGTGGATTCGAGCTACGAACCCATTTTGAGAAGCTTGCGCCATACCCACCCATTGGGTTTAGATACTTCTGACACCAGTATTGAAGCGATATACGATAATCTCCGACATTCGGCTTTTCATTACCGCCTTTTCTAAGAATAGCATCGGCTACGGCTATTGTACAGATGGTATCATCTGTAAAATTACAACCTTCGTCAAATAGTTTAAAGTTATAATCAAATGTGTTATTAAACTCATATTTAGAGCCTACAATATCACCTATAATTGCTCCTATCATAACTGTATCTCCTATTTTAATGTTAATTATTCGCAAATTTACGAAGAAATATTCAGATAACCAAATATTTTTTATTACTTTTGCATTAATTGTTGTATCGAGTGCGTATCTCCTATGTGCTCACAACGTTAAACAAAACAATTATTTACACTTAGCATCGTCCTCATTCGTATCTCCGAGGGCGGTGCTTTTTGTTTATAAGAACTCCTTTAAAGCAACGTGATAAACGTCATATATCAGGCGAGTTACGTATAATACCGCAACCTTATCAACTACGAAAGAAGGATAAGGCTTACCCTCTTCGATGATTGTGTTCAACGATAATTTCGGGTACTTGGCTGAATACAGCTTCAATGCTTTCAGAAGCTCATTCAACCTTTCTTCTCCGAATGCTTGCTTTATCTTCTCCTGATTTCTGAGAGCGAAACGAGCCATAAATTAATTACTTTCGATAATTGTGAATACGTTTTCTATCATATCGTTACCGAAAAGTGTAGCTATAACATAAGTTTCATTTTTGTTAGGTTTAACCTTATCTATCATACATTCTTCCATTCTAAAGACTTTCTTTAGTAAGGTAGTTCTTGCTAACTTGATGCTTTCAAAGCCACCACCAAGTATTCCTTTTTCTCTATTCACCACTCTACGAGGAGCGTTCTTTACGTTTATCGCTGTTCTATATGTTACAAGATTTATCTGATACATAATCTATATTTATTTACTTTTCTACTTCATAAAGATATTGAATATCCCCACCGCCAAGAGTGAGGATAACCGAAGGCTCACCGAGCATTGGCTGCTTATGGAAGTCACACCAATACCAATGATTCCGTTTCAGTTTACCTTCTATCACATTCAGCTCCAAATCATTCTTTTCAGGAGCTTCAAGATAATCCTTGCCTTGTCGCATATCCAAGCGATGTAAGGCTAAAAGTACGTCAAATGCTCTCATATCTTACTCGGCTTTATTAACGACAACAAGGCTTTCTAATCTAGCCAAGAATGTGTGGTAATCATCCTCGCAGAGAATCACTTGACCGCCCGTTGGTGTGGTCTTGCAATTAAGCTTTATAGATGTTTCTATACCGCCATTTCGTGAAGGTTCAACGTAAGCGATATTATCTATATTAACAAGGGTACAATACCCTTTATATTTTACCTCAATAAACTTTGTCATAATCTTAATTAGTTATATCCGCATTTAATACCAGAGCAGCAGCCACCTAAATAAAAGTGGCAGAAGCCTAAGAAATAGTGCTTACAATGCTCATTTATCTTAATTTCTTCCTTTTTCATAATTGAATGAATGTAGCAGTTTATTCTTCTTAAAATCATAAGAATAGCCCTTATCCTTCATTATCCCCAACAAGTAGTCTCTTTCTGTATTATTTGCTTTTCTTAGACACCCTGTAGAGTACTTTACATTCGTAGAGGTATTGCCTGCCCCTATTCCTAATTTTTCGAATATGAAAGAATACTTAGCATGAGCTTCTATCCAATCATCATTGTATATTCTGTGTAAAATGAATACGCAATACTCACCACGCCAATCATTATACAATACTAAAACATCGCCTTCTTTATACATAATCTCCTTTTAAAAATTGTTCGTATTCAAATATGATAGATAGGCATTACAATCTAATCTACCAAACTTCGAGTTGTAGCAAGTGTTATACTTCTTACAGCTATAACACTTGCTTAGAAATTCTTGCTTACTCATATCCTTTAGTCTAATAAACAATTCTTTCTTATCTTCGCCTCAATTTCATCCATTGTATAGACTTTGTTGTCTGTAGAAATAACAAATGTACCATCTTCTTGTGGAAGAAATGAGTATAGGTAATTATAATAGTATGTAACAGAAAGTTTTGGGTACTTATCAGGATAAGTAAACTTTATCTCTAGAGTGATGTAGCCATCTGCCTCTTTTACCAATACCATGAGTTTTTGCAAGAGCTCATAGCATTTATTATAAGCTTTTTCGTAATCTTCAAATCGTTTCATTGTCGTATCTCCTATAAATTATTAACTAGTAAAGCTGTTCGGTTCTTGTATAGCAGCCCTTTATAGCATATTCTATACGCTTTTTCTCTGCTTCATTATAATCAGAGCTAACGGCAACTGTCTACCATTTGCCACCTTCGTATATCTGAGCAACGTAATCAAAAACGTTAGCCTCTACTACCTTTCCGTTAATCATTGTAACTTCCATTGTTGTATCTCCTATAATTTAATCAAGTTTTGAAACCAAGTAATCAAGCTCCTCCTCGCTGAGTGGAATCTTATTCTTACGCTTAATCTTTATGGTGTTATCCATACCGATTTTCGCCATCGCAACATTGAGTGAATTACCACCACGAGCTTCCGTTACTAGCAAATCCTCAACGAAGTCAAGCATATCTTGGTCGTGAGCTTTCTGCTCCTCATGTAACTTCTTTTCAAGCTCTTCTACCTTCTTGGTAAATGAGCAACCCATTTCGATAGCGAAATCATCGTGAATATTCTGTATCATCTGCTCGATATCGTCTGAGCTAAAGAACTGATTAAAGTATGTATCACCTCTTTTATCGCCCATTAAAGCCATAAGATGCTTAATTTCTTCTTCTTTTGTCATCATTGTCGTATCTCCTATAATTTAATTATTAAACCTATTTATTAATTATCTACACCGCAAAATTAATAATTTCTTTTGAGATTACCAAATTTTCTCTGTATTTTTATTAATATTTTAATAGCTTTTAATATATCAATATGTAAATTAAGGTTATTTTAATATAAAAAATGCAATATAAATATATAGTAATCAATTTTTCGCTACCTTTGTACACGCAACCAAATCAGACGAGTTATGACACAGATTTATGACGCATCACCAAAGGAGTTGGCGACAATGGCTCAACGCTACCTCCGTGATGGAATACTAAGCAGAGCCACATACTGCTACGAGCGGCTGATGTACCTCGGTCGCTTGCGTAGAACGGGGTATCTTCGCCTTGCCTTAGTATATACCAAGCAAGGAAAAGATAACGCCGCAGAGCGTGTTTTAAATAGGTATCGTGCAATTTATAAATATTAATATAGGAGATATAAGATTATGAAAAAAGAAAAAGCATTATTTATGACACTCTTTGTATTCATCGTAGCTTGTACAAATCTTTCATGTTCAAGAGATGATAATAAAGAGAACGAAAAGAAAAAATTAGAGAATACAAGCTGGGTATCAGACGAAACTTCGTTCCATAGCTCTTCATTGGTTGCCGTTGATAAAACAGAACCAAATACCAAGATAGAAGCAAAGATGAATGAGGTTGTCGGTTTCCAATATACAGAGGAGACCAAAACAGAAGAAGGTTATTGGTTTTGGGATTTATGTAAGCAAAATAAACATGAATGCGACTCTACAATAACAGCTTCTTTTGATGCAAACAAATGTACTTTTAAGGTAAAGGTTACAAAAACCAAAGCAAAGGCTAATCAGACCAAAACGGAAAGCCTTTATAAATTTGAAGAAGGTTCATATATTGTAAGATTCGGATATAATAGATATGAAGAGATTACTGTATATAGTTATGGTATTTACAGAGCTGACGGTACTCTCTTTATTCCGCTTGATGGTAAGGGATGTGTAGCATATCAAACAAAATATACTTACTCTAATAAAGAAGTATATAATGAAGATGTTAGTGAATATACTATTCCTGCTAATTATGAATTTTCAAATAATGCTATCAGCTTTACCTATACAAAGGATGGCAAGAACATAACATTTGATGGCTTATTATCGGCAGACGGACAAAGAATAATTATAGAACGCAATCCTATTGTAAGCTCTATAAGAGTTTTGAAGAGATGATAGATTTTATCAATAAACTAAAATCGTACCTAAATCGCAAAGACGACATAAGTACGATAAAAATATCATCAGTAAGCGACAGTCTTAGCGATAAAAAGGTTGTCGCTGAATCTTTCATCCCAAAAGGATGCCTGTTGGGTGACCTTAATTTTCACAAGGAGTATGATAAGGCTATAGAAGAAGGTAAGTGGATTGAAGCAGAATATCCTAACGATTATTTTGTACATTGTAATCTAATGGTTAGTTACTTTAAAAAGGGCGATATAGAAAACTGCAACAAAGAAGCCAAGTTAGCAATCATCAAAGGACATCATACAGGGTATTGTGAGAGTCGCCTTTCTATCAACTTATATAAGGATAGGAAATACCATCAGGTTATACAATTATCGGAAATCGAAGAAAATCCTAGATTTGGTCTTTTCTTCGATGATGTATATAAAAGGAAGCTGAGAGCTCAGAAGCATATAGATAAAGCTACTGATACAAAAGAAGAACGCCTCTTCACAGACGAAGAAACCGAAGAGCTTTATCAAAACGTGGAAAAGCAAAAAGCTTTGCGTGAGTGGTATATGCGCACACGAAGCTTGATAAATGAGGAGCTATGTAAGTTAAGAAAAAAAGACTGGCTAAACGATAAATCTGTAGTAGAAGAAATGGAGTTTTATACCAATGAGTTAATAGAGCTATCCCGAAAATATGGACATTTGTGCTAGCCAAAATATATAAACTATGACAGAAGAAGAAAAGAAGAAGGCTTTAGAGAACTTCAATGCTCTCATAGAAGGAGCAAGGAAGAATAACGTCAATATGACGATGGACGAGATTAATAAAGAGATTCGGCTCGCAAGGGCTGAACGAAAGCAAAAAGAAAAAGAAAATAAAGAGTGAGAGAGTTTTATCTCACTCTTTATTCTTTTAAAATTATCCATTTGGTAAATAGCCGCCAGTCCACGTTGTTTTCAACGATTTTGAACTTATATTTTTGGTGTTAGCCATTTTTACACGAAGTTTGAATTTTACATTATCCATCTTCATCTCAATTTCGTTGTATGCCTGGCTGAATTTGCTATCACTTATATCTCCGTCATCATGTTGCGACTGGAGCTTATCCATTTGAGCCTGTAGCTTTTTGAACTGAGTATCAAAAGGCTTCAAATCCTTGCTTATCATTTCTTTATATCCGTCTGATAAACCTTTGTAGTTACTAATCTCATTCTTTATTTCAGCACTAAAAGAAGAGAAAGCTTTGCTTGATAAAGTATGATTCTGCGCCGCCGTTGAAGCTGTAACTTTACGAGTACTTCCTGATGATTTTGCCATATTTTCTATATATTTAAAGAGTTTATACCTTTGTTTGCAAAGTTATAAATAAAATATCAAAAATCGCCCCCCCCGAATTTTCTCTGTAAACAAATAAAGGTAGGGCGTATCTCCATAATTATTTACACCTTGTTGTCTTGCGTATCTCCTATTCACTCATAACATTAAACCTCAATACCGACTACATTATTGTAGATACCCTCTGGCAGTACGCCACCAAAGGCTTTCACGGCGTTACCGATACCTTCGGCAATCATAGTACCCTCATTGCTATCATCAATACCCTCAGATACCAAGAACTTCATAGCCTTCTCCTGTACTGCCATAAGCTCTTTGAGCAGACCGACACACCGCTGAGTAGCATCATTATCAACTGTTACCTCTATCATTATATTCTGATTATCCATTTTTGATTTCTCCTATTCAATTAAAAGTTAGACTGATTGTTTTTAGATTCAAGCGCAGCTCTCTTCTCGCCGTTGATTTCAGCGATGGCATCCTTCACATTAAAGTCGTTGTTATAGAGAGCAAGAATAAAACGCTTGCCACGTTGATTCCATACAAGGTTTACTTTTGTGCCCGTAGAACCATCACTCTTGATATAATTGTAGGTTCGGGTGCTTGCGAGCTGCCATTCACGGTACTTGCCCTTCAAATGCCAAGAACCTGATTGAAAGTATTGAATACCTGCATTGGAAAGTTGTTGATTGAGTGCTCTTGCGCTGATACCGAGGTCATCAGCAACTTGTGTGGTGGTAAGACAGTCCGTTGATGCAAGTGTATCATCGTAGTACTTTACCTTTGGTGCGGCAATAGTCAGTTCTTTCTGCTGAATGCCGATGACCTGCGCCTGCTGCTCGGTCTGAGCTTCAAGCTCACGAACACGCTGCTCTTTACGTGATAGTGCTGCCTTCGCAGCGATAAGACCACGAGCAATGATATCTTCCTCGGTATCTTCCTCGGTTGAAACGATATATCCACCATCTTTGCGAAGAGCTGGAAGAACCTCATCAAAAACCCAATCTTGGAACTTGCGAGCGGAAGACTTGCGAGATTGGAAGATTACACGATAAAGGTCTGGCTCGGTGATAAAATACATTTCAACTTCTTTTGAAATGCCAGTAGGAGCACCGTGAGATATTACCTCATTTGATACCCCGATAGTATCGGGGTGGCATCCTGTGCGCTTGATAACATCATTTACACGCAATTCAAGTGAATCACAAACATCCTTTAAACAGAACAAAGGCTCATCCTTCTCGTTCCGTGATGTTCTAAGTTCTCCAAACATAGGAGAATTAAAAATTTCTACGTTCTTCATTTTGCTTATCTTTTTGAACGTTTAACTAACAGACACATAAAGGGCGTACTGTTACCCTTTGTTCAATTCCGATAAGCTAAAGGAACGCATACACCATTATAATATATGCAAGGGACAATACGCCTATATTGTATTTCTTTATGAGAAATCAGAGCATAAAAAATGCCCCTCCATTATACTGAAAGAGCTTCTCATCCTCAATCAGCTTATCTTTATTGAACACCGCAAAATTAAAAAGAAATCTGCGAACTACCAACTTTTTCTCCAATTATTTTCGATTCTAATAGAAATAAATCGGAATTAATAGTATTTAATAACTTTCGTACTAAGAATCAGCAACTTATTTCTTTACCTTGATAAACTTATTATACCTATAGAAGGGAGCAGCAGCCGAGACCGCCGCCCCCAAGAGATACAACATATATTAAGATGAAATGAGAATCAGTTTTTGACAATCAAGCACAGGAACGGCGACTGCTGTATGATTCCATATTTCAAATTCCATAGAATTGAGGCATTCTTCAACAGTTATCGCAGATAGCTTCTTCTTTGTATATTTAGAGTAAACATCTCCATACGAAATCAGCCTACGCATATCTTTTTTATCCATACCCTACGCTCCTTTCTTGAATCTTTTTGCACCATCCTTGAGCTCGCAGAAGCCATCCTCCTCTCGCAAATTATAGAGAGCTTGCGTTTCTTTAGGCATACTATAAAAAGCCGAAATACGAGCCTTTTTTGCGTTGATAGGATTGTAGATAGTCCTTGTTATATCAGACCATACGGCGATAACCTTCTTATCTTTTTCGATATTATCACGGAATTTCTCTACTTCATCGTGCATGATGTCGTACAGACAATTATCCGCTTGCGTGAATGCCATCTTAGCCCGATGATTCTCGTAGCTTGGAGCAATATCAACTCCATACTCCCTTTCTGTAATCTCCATAACGTGTATATGAGTATCATTAATCTGCTGTACAAGGTTCTGAATGCTGATAGCATAAGAACAGAGATAAGGGTTATACTTGCATTTAAGATTGCGAAGCTTATCTTCAATCATCTTACGCAACTTCTCAACCTTATCCTTAATCAAATCCCACAGATAAGTAGAATATTCATTATAGTAATCCTCATCCATGTGTCGCTCATACAACTTCATCGTGTTACGGACGGATTTCTGACAATCGGTAAAGTGCTTTTTAAGATTGAATTTAAACACCTTCTTCTTATCAAAGACCTCCTTAGAAATAAGAAGGAAGTTATCTGCTAAGATAAACTCCATATAGCAGCTTTGACAGAGTGTAGAATAAGCGTAATCAAGGGCTTTCTGAATCTGCTCGTTATCAATGCCGCTCGGCACATAGACAACGGCTTTATAGCCCGAAACATCGGTTTCTACATATCTTCCTTTATCTATATTGCAATCATTATGATTGCCTAATAAAACAGGTATTCCCATACTCTACTCCTCCTTATCTCCATTACCTTGAATGAGGCAAGCAAATACGCCTACGCTCATAATAACCGCCATAAAAATAACAAATCCCATACCTTATCCCTCCTTCTCTTTTAAGAACCGCACAAGGCTGTTGTAATTCTGACTAAAGCAGTTGAGAATCTTAATTTGCTCACCACGTGCCAAATCCTCGAACTGTACCACTTTATCATTTTTATCCTTTATAGTCATACCGCAAAGGTCGCCACCGAGTTCAAGTGTGATTGTTAGACTAATATCTTTCTTACTCATAATAAAGCTATTTTTTAAATTTACGATAATGATAATATTTTTTGTATTTATGGCGCACAGAAGAGTACTTTTGAAGATTTTTCTCATATTCCTCACGAGGATAAGAGAATGCGCCTTCAGAAAGAGCTATACGCTCAAAATCGGAATACTTCTTATCATATCCAAGAAGCTCAACCAAATCCTTCGGATAACACCATGCAATCTGTAGTTTCTGTGGTTCATCTTTCTCTGGCGGAAACCTTATTGAACCTATATCCTGGTAACGTTTTGCATTAGGCATTCTCATATCCTCAATATAAGGTTGTAACTCACCACTTCTTACGTCTCTGAAAAAGACAAAGATAGCATTACTACCACAAGGCTCAGTAACAGGGTGGAGTATCTTATCAATACGTTCTTTCTGTTCTTTCTGATTTTGTTTATAGCCTTTCTTGTACCCTCGAATAAAAGCCTCCGAACATACTTTAAGCAAACCATCTGGGCAAACATGATGATTGCATTGCCTACAATGACGTTCATTGCCGTTAGCTATTTTAGCTTTATCTTCTAAACTTAATCTCTTTGTCATATTATTACAGATTAATTATTAATATTCCATTATCAAGCAATACGCATCCCATAACGAATAGAATCATCAAGAATGCCGTGATGCCTAATCTTTCACCAAGAGTGATAACACCTTCTATCTTTCCGCTTATCGCCCCAACAGCGGTAGCGCTGCTGAATGCGATAACTATTGCGCCTGTAACGATTAATATTTCTCCTGTTCCCATTTTTCAACCTTCCATTCTTCTGTAATATCCATCTGTTCACGATATTCCTTTACCGCATTGGTAAAGTAAGGAGAGATATTCAAATCCTTAACGAAAGAGGTGATGGTTTCCGTCTGATGATAGTTATCACCTTGTACCCATCCATCATCCTCTTTAACGAAGCAGAAAACGGCAAAACAAGATTTCTGTTCGCCCATTTCATTATCCCATATCTGTTGCCTTCTTGCACAGAACTTCATTGTTCGTTCGTTATTGAATAACTCATAGCCATCACCCGTGCGTTGAGCAAAGGGCACTTCACCCTTTGCTTCTATGATAAACTTCTTTTCTTTAATCTCTTCCATAGTCATTATGTGTTAGAAACTACTGAATAGCTTTCGTCTTTGCCGTAAACCACATTTACGTTGAGAAGATTGTTAAGTCTGAATCCCATAGTCCAACTGAACCAAAGATACCCTAGTTTCACGGCAACCTTGATAGCTGTGTCGGCATATTTCTTGGCATCACCTTTAAAAGGCTCTGAGCCATAATAAGAATAACCATTATCAAAGACCATTTTGAACACCTGCCCCTCTGGCAATTCATACTTACAGAAATCATTATAAGGAAGAATATTTCCATCTACCTCAAAGCAAATCTTTTTATAATCAAGGAAGGAAATAAACCCTTTATCATTGATAGTAAGATTACTTCGTTTAAGAGTATCTAACACATCTTTCTCCTCTTCTTTATTAAGAATGCGATAATTAGTAAAGATAATCTTACAGCTCGCTTTTTGTGGTACGTTATCAACGATTGCAATAAGCGGAATAAAGCTGCTAAAAGAGCCAGATAAAGCTATTCCCTGTTCTCTTAAAAAACGCTCACCATCGCACTTATTAAGATACACGATAGCTAAAGGAAACTCCTTTCTGAACGCTACATATAAATTCTTAAATTCTATGAACATAAGGCTAATCAATGAAATCGTTAAACGTAAGAACCTCAGATGCACCCTCACGGAAAGGCTTCTTATCACACGCATACCCCATCCAAGAGCCATATTCATACACTTTATACATATGATAACCAGCCTTTATCAACGCTTCAAAGGCAGCTTTTATTTCACACCCATGTATTCTAACCATATCCTTATCATTGGCGTGTCCACTAAAGCGTGGATAGCTCAAACTAATACGTCTTGTAGCAGGTCGGCTACCATTATTTGCACCTGAGAAAGGATGAAAAATATCCCAACAACTATTAGATAAGAAGGCATTACAGATTGCCTGTACGACTTCCTCTCTAACTTCGGTTGGTTGAACATAATCGTTTTGTGGTATATTTACCTTGATTTCCATAATTGTATCTCCTATTTTTTATAGGCAGCTATTACGCTGCCCGATTAATAACTAAAGTCCTTCTTTCATTAATTCAATGCCGTGTTTCACACCTTCAAGGTAATGAACCGCATCGCAAGTATTTTCTGTATTTCCGATAGGATTCTCACCTACAAGAATGAACCATCCATCTGAATGTAACTCAGCTGTGACGATATGCTTACCATACGCATCATTAATCTCTTTCACAAGGCTCTTAACACCTTTTGTACTAACTGCTACTACCATAATTGTATCTCCTATATTTAAACGTTAATTATTTCTTCTTCATACATTCCTTCACTGCGTATTGGCTTTTAAGAAGGCATTGTGTGGCATTCAAGCCTTTCAAAGGAATGAATACCTCTACGATAGCATTCCAACGTCCTCTGAACGTAGCCGAACCCTTTGCGTTGGCGATAAAAGAATCAATATCTGATTCACTAACCAAAGCACCTGAGTACTTGGTGATAACCTCACCTGTGTATTTATTAATAATTGTAATCATTGTCGTATCTCCTTTAATTTAATTATTAAACCTATTTATTAATTATTTACACCGCAAAATTAATAACTTCTTTTGAGACTACCAAATTTTCTGTTGTATTTTATTAATATTTTAATAGAAATTAATACAAAACCAAAGAAATCCGATATTTTTACACAGAAAACTTATCTTTTATCCATTTTTCGATGGTTAAGATAAAGTCGTCCAATGAGCGGCAAATGCTGTACTGAAAGCCTAATCGCTCAACATCAGACTGAAATTTGGCTTGCAAATCAGATTGATATCCGCTCTTCGTTTTAACTTCCACAAATAGGACATTTCCCTTTGCTATAATAATAAGGTCGGAGAAGCCAGCCAAAACGCCCTCACCTTTCATTATCTTTGCTTCAAGCGCACTTCGTTGTCCTCCGTTAGGGATGGCAGCAATGATGTAATGGGGATATTGCAAGCGAAACCACTTCACCATTTGAATCTGAATCTGCGATTCAATGTGCCGTGGTTTGCTTCTGCCTTTCTTCTGGCTCTCCTTCTTTAAAAGCTCATCGTACTTCATTATTGCATTTCTTTAGCCTTAATATCCTTAACGAAAAATTCAATCATACGTTCATAATATTCTCTTCTTTCAAGATACTTCGTACAGTTAATCTTTCGCTTACATAAATCCACATTATTTTGAGCCAACAAATACTTATAGATGTAGAGCATCTTCAAATCATCAGTTCTGATAAACGCCAAGGTCTTTTCTTCGTAAGCCTTTTCAAGCTGCTTATTGATTTCTTTCAACTCTTCGTTCTTTTTGATAAGGCGGAGAATCTTTTTCTGTAAGCGATAGACGAATATCCACATAGCGATAAAAGGCAAGAACAATATCGCCGCCGACCAACCATCCTTCACCGCACTATTGATACAGCATCCTATCAGAAAGAATGCACACAGCAGCTCTGTATGAGAATCGCACCAAGATAAAATCTTCTTCATATTGATATATTATTTATCAGTTTCTAATTTTGATACCTCGCTATTGAAGTACTTACGCATACCTTCGTAAATCTTCAACTGACGAGAAAGTTCTTTGTTCTTTCTGAGAAACTCATCACGCTCAGCAACGACCTTCTCGTAATCATTGTGTTTGTTGTTTAATTTATTAAGCAACTCACCTTGCTCTTTGACCTTTTTCTGGTAACGAGTTAGCTTAGTTTGCATTTTCGAGTAGTTTTCTAACACTCTAAGCACCACTCTTTCGTAAGGTACATCATTATTATACTTAGTTTCTTCCATTCTTCTCCTTTTTAGAATTTTCAAATATAGGATATTTCGCTACCTGAGTGATAACGATTTCTTCGGCATCACGCTGCTCCTTGGTCTTCATCCATTGCAAGCAAGGACGGCGTTCAGACATAGTAAGAGACGTTATCAGTCCTAACATCTCGTCAAAACCAAGTTCACCGCTACTTTTATCGCCTTGAAAGACCTCGAAGTAGCCATTATTATACTGTTTAATAATTACATCTTCCATATTATAGATATTTTTTAGCCTTATCGTAGATACTGAAAAGTTATAATCAAGGTAAAGCTACTTCACCTCTTCTGTATTTCTCCCAAAACTCTTTATCGTACCTAACTCCTTTTTTGAACCGATGTCCGATAGTGTTACCTTTTTTGAATCTACAGCCGTAGTTGTTACCTTTCTTGAAAGAAAACCTTTTGCTACTTGCTTTAGAAACGATATTTGCTATCTTTATAGTTGCTAATTTCTTAGAGTAAAGCCATCTTTCATTTTTTCTCAATCCAAGAGAGCGGGCTTTGTTTTTAACCTGCCTTATTTTACAACAGAACTCTTCGGCAACTTCCTCGTTTGTGTGAAAAGGAAAGTATTCTTTGAATCTTCGTTCTTCATCTTCACTCCAATACCGATAACTACCACGATAACGAATATCTCCGAATTTAGCAACAAATCTTGGTGATGCCGTTTTTGCTCCTTTCTCCTTTAATCGCCGTCGGACAGTCTCATAAGGAATTTCTACTTTCTTGCTAATTTCACGAATCGTAAGACCTTGTATGTACAGAGACAACAATCCATCATCTATAGAATGAGGATATTTCAGCACACAACAACCTCTGTTTCCTACTCCCATACCAATGTTTTTAATTGTTCAATACTCTGATAAGAGATTTTGCATTTCTTATTCTCGTAGCAACCATCTTTAGCAAGGGCGTTCCACAGAGCATTAAGACAGATGCCAATCTTCTCTTTATCGTACTTCAAATAAATCTCTGGGCAGGTACGGAAAGGCTCAGGCTTTTTATCTTTCAGTTGAACCACAACGACCCTCTTTGCCCTTGTTGGTCTATTACTCAATTCTATCATTTATTCACCTCACTTTCTATCTGCTTCTGTGATTCACGGATAAGCAAGTCAAGTACCTTACTAATAACATTCGGATTCTTTATGCTGTAATCACCGATATTAGTAAGGAGTTTCACCTCAACGACCATTCCGTTATTTCGCAGCAGTTTATATTGAGTATTCAACTCTTTAATTTTATCCAACTTATCCATATAAACACTATTTGCTATTATACGCAAGCATATACAGCCTACGATGCTCTTTATGAGCATTATACCAAGCTATGGCTCTTTCGATGCAAGCTTCACGATGCTTCTGATAGTAGGTCTTGCCGTATTTGCTTCTGCGCATTTTACGTTCAACTTCTGTCATAGTTACTTAATAGAGCGGAAGGAGATACTATAGGATAGACCTCCATCCGCAATTATATATTTCACAGCTTAAAAACCATCAGAACGGCAAGCGGAGTACCCTTCGGAATAATGAGATTACGGGAGCGTGAACCGAAGTTTGTCTGCTCCTGTATCATTGTCTCGTCATTGATTGAGAGTACGAGCTTTACCTTTTCCTTCTCCCCTACCTGTATGGAAATCACATCGGAATGCTGTAAGCGATAATCTGATTCAGTAGGAAGACCATTAATTGCATTGTCTGTGATTGGAACAATCAAGCCACGATAACCCTCTTTAAGAGTGAAGTACGTTACTACTTCTATTCTTCCTTTACGAGCTTCAATATTATAAGGAGCACAGATAACAAAAGAACCGTTTGTATTAATCTCAGGTTCATAATTTAAACCTTCAACCTCAAAAGGGAACTCATTCTCTTCCTCATGCTCTTCCTCATGCTCCTCAACTTGCTCCTCAACTTGCTCCTCACTTTGCTGCTGAGCCGCATTTTCTTGGCTCTGCGGAGCGTTCTCATTCTCCATAGGCATATTATTGCCATCCAAATTCAAAGGCTGTTCTGCGCCATTTTTCTTAGGTCTTGCCATAATTTACTCCTCCTTCTTTTCCTCGTTAGACTTCTGTTCCTTCTCCTCCTTTGTCTTATGCTCGAAGACATCGTAAACATTGGTTTTGCTGAGACCGATGATTTCGTAGTCTATCATGGTCTTCCCCATCACCTCATCAATGTTACTGATTGCTCGGTGCATAGACTTTGCTTGCACGAGATAAGTCACGTTGCTACGCTTCTCCTTATTTGACTTATCATCAATGATGATAAATTGCAGTTTTGCTTTATACCAACAATCATCATCATCCTTATCAGAGAAGAATACCTCTCTGTATGAAGCCTCTTGCATCGACTTAACCTTAAACTCGCCGCTGATATAAGCAGCCATTTCCTCTGTGATTGCGCTCTCACCTTCCGTGAAGGATAAGGCATCAATCGCATACTTTTCGGTTACAGATTTCTCTGAACCATCTTCTTGGGTCTTTTGGTAGCGGATTCCTACCTCAAACCAATTACTCGTTCTACTTCTCATATTTTAATAATCTAAAACTAACTTAAATCCTATATCTAAGAAAGCCCTTATACTAAAAGGGCAAATCGTTCAAATCCTGCGCATGTGCAAAAGGAGCATCGCAAGTAGATGCTCCATTCTGAGCTTCAAAGTTTGCAGGTCTCAAGCCACCTAGAATAGGCATCGCCTTCTTCTCCTCATCTGTCATTTTCTCACGAACCTCTTTAGGCAACGACTGCTTAATCATGTGAGTTTCCTCATACTTTGGGTTCTTCAACGCCCAAGCGGTAAGGTCGAGATAAGCAGCCTTCGGACGATTATTTTCATCCGTACTAATGAAGATATTATTCTCTTCAATAGGGATAACCAAGCAACGAAGCACTTCGGTTCGCCCTGGTATTTGCATAACGCCAGCTCTTTTGAGCTTCAGCAAGTTTAATTTTCCGTTATAATCTGTCATATTGTATAAATTAAAAAAACATAGCCCCAAGAGAGGGAATCGAACCCTCGCCAACCTCCGCTTATTAAGAGCTGCTTATTACGGAGTGTCTTCGCATACATTCTTTAACACAGTAGAATAAATGAACTTATAATATCTACCTCTTTCCTTTAGGGTTTGATAAGAATATCGGTATCACTACCATACAGCCCACGCACACCCGTGCGATTGGTTTTCCTTGGGATAAAAAGCCCTACCGCCGTAGGGCAAAAAACAATAACCATAATTAATATTTATCTAACTGATAATTGACATAACTGATTACCTCACGGCAATATATACCAGAACCTAAATTTAACTTTTCTAAAAGAAAGAGCCGACACCTCACGGCGGCTTAAAGGCTCTTATTATCGACTTTTTCTATATTCAATCTTATATGTAGTTATGCGTTTGGAATCAATGTATTCTGAATGAAGCTACTCATTGCCAAGTTCTGTGAAAGAATCATTGGCTGGTCGAGCTGAGTTGACTTATACATATCGGTAGCCGCATTGTACAAATCCCAAGCGGTAACAATATTGCGCTCGTAGTAGGCAATCATCATTTTCTCGGTCAAGCGACCAATCTGTGCTTGATTGAGAGGAATGACCTGAGGGTTGCGAATGCCTTTGTATTTCGTTTCAGCGGCAACACGGAGCGAGGTCAGCATACCGATGATGGTAAACATCTCCTGTGCCTTAATCTCACGATTCTTCATACGCTCAATCATTTCATCATTGGCATCAATGATACCTCTTAGATTAGCGAGCCAAGCATCAGCACGTTGAAGAAGCTCATCGAGCTTGAAAGCTCCTCTTTTACTATTAATGTCTGAATAGGTAGCACCATAATGCTCGGCATTAAGAAGACACTGATTATGGCAGATAATTACGTTTCTGCCAATACCTAACTGAATACCCTTCTGATGGAATGATACCGCCATATTGGTTGTAATCTCATCATTGCCCTCTCCTTTATCAAAGTCACGCAAGCGAATATTACAGAATACTCGGCGAAGGATATGAGCCTCTACAGCTCTATCACCCATCAAAGCTTCCTTCTCAGGCAAACGGGTAACACCTGGAGTATTGCGGTCTTTGTTATTCGCCGCAAAGAGGTCGTAAATCTCAGCCTTATAACCGTGCTTCTCGCACAAGTCTTCCACCTGATGAATGAGGTCAAAATGATAGATGCCCTTCAAAGGCTTTCCGTACACATCATTCTCTTTCTCGGTGCGTTCAAGCTGTTCGATTGTCAGAATCTGTACCTTGGATGTCTCAAAATCCAAGAACTGATTCATATTATCACTCTTCAACTCTGGCTGCTTTGCAACCGCTACCTCTGCTACCTTTGACTGTGCCATCAAATTCATTGCCATTGTGTTCATTGTTGTATCTCCTATTTTTAATACGTTAAACAAAATAATTATTACTATATATACTATTAATCTTCAATATCATTGAGAACCTCCATGTGTTGCGTTTCTCCCATCAACACAACATTCTGCGAAAGGTTCTTTGTGTTAAGGAATACCCATTTAGGTATGATGCAAAGATTATAGTTGCTATCTAAGGCATCATCCTTGATAATCAGTTTAGACTTAGGCACGAAGACCTTTGTCTTACCTTCCTTTCCGTTGAAAAGGAAAATCTGAGCATTCTTTGACTGTTCCATCATCACATCTTTGCGACAACGGAATTTAACCAACGTTGTTACTATCTCCATATTACCTCCTTCTTTTAGTAAGCGAGCCAGATAGTGGCATACGCTAAGATAATTCCACTAGCGGCAAGAACTGCTGCCTGTACCGCATTCTTTACATCTTCGATTCTCCAATTACTTGGATTCATCATGTCTTTTCCTTTTTTCATTTTTTCGTATCTCCTATATTAGAAGCAGGGTGGTTAGCCCTGCCGTTACCTTTCTTAAATTTCGAGTGACTGAACCTTGCGTACAATCATTGAAATATAATTGCTCTCCTTACCGCTCTCCTTCATCTTCTCATTGGTTCGCTTATCAACCTCGAAGACAATTTTACCTAATGTATGCCCGTTGCTACCATTATCAAATGTATGATAATAATAATCGAGATTAACGTGAACCTCTAAGAAATCATCAGGTGCATCAATCTTATCTCTAATTGCAATATAGCCTTCCAAGTGAATCTCTTTAAAGAGCATTGGCATTGTCTGAAACGATGTACTTATCAACTTCTCATACTCACAACCTCTATAGTCTTTTCTTACCTCTACAGAAAACTGAGCGTTGATGCCCAAGCGATGAATGGTTGTCTCAACATCATTGATGATGTAATCTAAGACCTGCTTGCTTAAAATCTTTGTTTGCATTGTCGTATCTTCTATTTTTAATTTATTAATAATTTCTACATTAATTATATGTATCAAAAGCTATTTTATTAACTTTGATACCGCAAAATTAATAACTTTATCTCAGACTACCAAATTTATTAATAGCAATTTTTAATTTATTAATACTATCTATTAGTTTTTTAATAGATTTTAAACGATTATCTCGGATTTTCTTTATAATTTTGCGGCATAAAAAGGAAAGTGCTATTTTCCAAGCAAAGAAAAGAATCATATATGCCCAATCAACACAAGTGAAAGGGTTCGATATACAAACCAAGCAGAATGATAGATAGCACCTTTCATCTGTTTGGTTTTTACATTAATATATATATAATGATGAAAAGAATAAGAATAGGAATACAGGAAGCTAAGTTTGCTCTGAGCGATAAGAATCGCTTGGATGCTTTCTGTTTGCTTCTTAAAATAAAACTCTTATTCCGCTCATCAGACCTTAATCTTGTGTCATATAATCATTGCGCCAAATTATTGCATATCGACAATAATAAATTGAAGAGACTGCTTGAATATGGTTGCAAGATAGGGTATTTCCGTTTTGAAGAGAAAAACGGAAAAAAGAGATTCATCGCACGCAGCATACATTCAAATGATGGATATAGTTATAAGCTTCGCAAGGATGATTTGACGAAGATGACATTCCCTGCCCTCAAAAACCTTTTGAGAAGGATTGTCATGGAAAACCAAGTTAGAATGCAAGAGGACGTAATTAATACGCACAATAAGGGGACGAATGGGAGAAATGCGAAGACTATTCGCAAGGCTCTCAAACGTGAAAGTCGTATGTTAAGGAAGAAGTTTAGCGATAACAAAGGTTTATCTTATGACAGAATCAAGGATGTTATCTTTGGTACGATGTACCAAGCATTCAAAGTCACAAATCAGCTTGTAAACAGAGGTATTATCAATAAGCGCACAAGAATCAAGGAAGTAAGGTGCGATGCAAAGGTATGTACTAATAATATGGCTATCACGGATATTGAAGGTTCTGTGATAGTGATAAGCGCAAAAAAAAGAAGTGCATTTTCCATTGAATCGAATATCTATCGTATGCAGATGGACGATGCAATATCAATATCTCGTCATGGAATGAGAAGAAAGGAGGCGAAAATGTAGTTTAGGTAAAATCAAAAATAATAAAATAAGGGATGAAGGCTTTAATTTAATTTATTCCCTTATTGGGGCGACAGCCCCAATAAATAATTAACTAACGGGCGCACATACGCCCCCCACCCGATTATATAATAACACAGGAGATACGAAATGGAGAAAAAGAAAAATTGGCTCGATACTTACCTCACACCAGCAAAAGAACTTGTTGGATATGAGTGCTATGTAAGTTGTGATTATGAAGATAAATTCGCAATAGGAAAATTTTCAGTTATCATCATTAAGAACGGAGAAGTTGTAGCAAAAGAAAAGAATCACATCTATTGTGCTTCAAAGGCAGTCGTTATTGTAGAAGCGATACTGTTTATGATGCAAAAATGCGAGAATGCCGATGTTATCACAATACATTCGGAGTACTTTAAAAATTACTTTGCCTTTTTCAATGAGGCGAGAAAAGCTAACGCACAAACAAGGAAAAAATATCTGAGCTTATACAAAAGCTTTAGAAAGGATGCGGAAGTAATCTTTGACCTCACTACTTGGTGTAAAAGAAACAAATACGATGATGAGGTTGAGAAAATGTTAAGCGATAACTAAACTATAGGAGATATGCAAGATGAAAAATGAAACGAAATTAAAGAAGCTGATGTCTTTCTTAGACGAAAACGGCATCAAGTACACCACACCTCGAAAGAGAAAAGAGGGAAGTGCCCACCTCTTCATCGGTCAGTACATGATTGCTGTAAAGATAGAGGGTGAAGATGATACATTATTCTTCAATAAGCATAAGAGAGGAAAGCATCCTTTCTTTATCAGAACTTCGGAGACACCGAAATACATCATCGAAAAGATGCAGAATCTGATTACGAAAATGATGTTAATACAACAAAAACATTTTATGGAACAACAAAAATAATTATATGGAAAGACTTAATTTTAAGATAGAGTTCGCTGATAATGGGGTTATTGTCACAGATGATAAATCTGGCTGTGTAAACGTCTATCAAGAAAAAGAAGACGGCAATTATCACGAATATACGAAGAGAGCTATCAGCGAATCCATAGCTGAAACCATTGCTCATCTTTTGCTTGATGGCACGGAAAAATTGAAGCAGAAGTCGATTTATAAAATCAAAATTGAGATAAGATAATATGTTATACCCAAAGAAAGAAAAAAAGCCCAATACGGCAGTCAAATATGAAGTCCGTGAGTTCATCCACGGCGGCATTGAATATGCAACAGATTGCCCTTTCGGTGAATGTGGTCAATATACGCACGCTCTGCATAAGGTCGGTGCTATCGAATGCAATCTTTGCAAGTATCAGAAGAAAAACAATACAGAAGCAAGGGTTGTAAGATGTATGCATCCATTATTAAAAGAATCAGCAGTTAATAAACCTTTTAAAAAGTAAGAGTTATGATAGAATCAATGAAGATACGTCAAGGGTTGGTATTTACCTTGTCTATAGAACCAAATCAGGTGATTGTTATAGGTAACAACAATAAACTCTATGTTTACAATATTGAGGAAGGTAAATATGCGCTTATCAATGTGTACCCTCTTAGATTGAAGGTAATTAAGGTAGATAAATCTATTGTTGAATGCAATATTATAGCAGACGAATACAATGTTCCATATAAAAAGAATATCCATATTCAGTTTGAAGAGATTGCAAAAAACGGCACTATCGTTACAGAGGAAAAGGAAGAAATGGTTAATCACCCTAACCATTACGCTTGGCTAAAGGAACTCTGCAGCATAGAGCCGATTGATATTTGCCGACACCTTGATTTTAACTGTGGCTCGGCAGTAATGTATCTCTTACGCAAGGGAAAGAAGGAAATGAATCTTTCCGAACGTGAACAGAGAGTGCAGGATTTGAGCAAAGCAATCTTCTATCTAAAAGATGAGATAAAAATGTTAGAAAATCAAAAATAGTAAAGATATGAAAGAGTTGATAAAGAAAGAAACCATGACCTCGCTTGAAATTGCCGAGGTTACAGGTAAGCGGCATTCTGATGTTCTTGAAGCTATCAGAAAAATGGAAGCTGCTTGGGAAAAAGTAGCCCAACGGAAATTTCCGCTCGGCTCATACAAGGACGCAAACAACCAAGACCGCCCTTGCTACATTCTAAACAAAACCGAGTGCTTGTATGTCGCCACTAAGTTCAATGACGAGGCAAGAGCGAAATTGATTCTTCGTTGGGAAGAACTAGAAATCAAACAATGTGAGCAATATCAAGTGCCACAGTCATTTGCCGAGGCTCTGATGTTGGCTGCAAAACAGCAACAAAAAATTGAAGAGCAACAGAAACAACTTGAAGCAAGCTCAAAGGAAATCGTAGAGTTGAACGGCGCTATATCCGAGATGCAACCAAAGGTAACTTATGTAGATAAGATTCTATCAAGCAATGAGACTGTAACGACAACGCAAATTGCACAGGACTACGGTCAGTCAGCAAAGGCGTTCAATGTCTTGCTTCGTAATTTTGGCATTCAACATAAGGTTGGCGGTCAGTGGATATTGTACGCAAAGTACCTTCCTTATGGTTATGTGCAATCTGATACTGTACCTATCGTTCATCGAAACGGAACGAATGGCTCGGTGATGCACACAAAATGGACTCAGAAAGGAAGATTGTTTCTTTACGAGGAGTTGAAGAAGCATGGCAACTTACCTCTCATAGAGCAAAATCAGCAATGAAGATAAGCAAGGCTCTTATCAGACAAATTCGCTGCGACCTCCTTTCGCATACAACCGATGCGGAGAAGGCTGCGGCGAAAATATGCACTCAGTTAGGATATAAGGTAATACCACAGCAGCCGATAGTTACGGGCAGAAAGCTATACTTCGCTGATATATATCTGCCCGAGATAAAAACGATTATTGAGCTCGATGGTGGTTATCATTTTACTAAAGACCAAAAGCGCAAGGATGGTAACCGCTCTTCGGGTATATGGCGGCTCGGGTATCATGTGGTAAGATTGAGTAATCACGATGCTAGGAATCCGAAGAAGATTAAGGCAAAAATAGATATGATACAACGAAAGGCAAAGTAACCAAGAATATTGGCTATCTTGCCTTTTATTTTTGTTTCTTAATAACTATACATAAACTAAAAGAAAGCCGCTTAGACCGCAAGAAAATTGCCAAAAATAGCATTTGTTTACACAGCTTCTATTATTTATTATTATTTTATTAATAGAAATAGTAATTTTGCAATCGGAAATTATTTATTTATTAACGTTTAAAACAGAATTACTATGACAATAAAAGAAAAAGTGCTTGCTTCTGCCAAAACATCATTTGCAAAGTATGGTTTGAAGAAGGATGAACTTTCAAAGCTGGTTGACCTGATTGTTGCAAGTCGTGGTCTAACAGATGAGTCAAAGGACGAGGATGTAACGAGTGCTATCTCGGCAGTTGAACCTTATGTTGGTATGATGCAATCATCATTCAATCGTGCGGTCAGCGAGACAACGAAGAAATTCGATGGATGGATTGACCCTAACGACCCTAACCATAAGCCTACTCCACCAGTTCCTCCTACTCCTCCAGTACCTCCAACAGGGCTTACACAAGAGCAGGTTCAGCAGATGATTGCCGAGGCTACCAAAAGTACCCAGAAAGCAGTCAGCGAAGCTGTAGCCGCCGCTATTGCTCCATACAAGGAAAAGGAAGAAAGAGCACGTCTTGATGACCTTTTCGGTAAGAGCGAAAAATTGAAGGACGTTCCGCAGCAGTTCCGTTCACGTTATCAGCTCGACAAGGAAGAGAATCTTGAAACTCTCGCACAGCAATGTGCCGATGATTGGACAGCATTGAAGCAGTCACTTGTAGCAAACGGCAATTTTGTTGAAGCACCCAAGGCAACCTCTCCCAAAGACGAGCAGAATGATTTCATTAAAAGAATGCAAGGCTTCTCGGAGCGCAATGCTCCAAAGGAGTAAGGCATTATCAATGAATTATGTTAAACTCTAAAAAAGAAGAAAATTATGTCAAACAGAGGCTATTTTTTGCATAGAACCAAGCCAGAGGATATCAAGGAAGCACTTTGGCTTGAAGAGCAGTGCCTTCGCCGACAGGGTGGTTATGACCTCGACCGCACCAACCTTCCAGTCACTTTGAAGTGGGTTGCAAAGGGTACAGTTCTCAGACTTGTAACTGGTGGTAAAGCACAGGTTGTGAAGACTGCAAAGGCTGTAGAAAAGGCTGATAAGGCTGCTACAGCCTTGAAGATTGCTAGCGGTTCTTTGTTCCAAGTTGGAGATAAGATTGCTGGTGCAACCATTTCGGCGATTGCTTCTGCTGATGGTGTAGATACATTGACCGTATCAGCACTTGATAATGCGGTTGCTAAAGATGCGATTGTATCAGATTATGATAAGACTAAGGATGTGCTTCTTGGCTTCTCATACGATACTCTCGATGTAAGAGACCAAGAGTCTTCTATCGCAGCTACTCCTACCTTACAGGTAATGGAGGTAGAGGAAGATTCTCTCCCTTATCCTATCAATGATGAGATTAAGGAAGGTATCAGAGCAAATGGCATCGCTTTGTTCAAGATTCAGTAACCTTTAAAAGTGGAGATTATAGATTATGAATAGTATTTTGAAAAATCTGCAAGACCCAAAGTCTTTTCAGACCTACATTGACGAATATATGAAGACTTCCACCTACAAGGCTGAGTGGAAGAACGAGTTGAAGCCTGTTGAGTATTGTGCTGCAAAGGTATATCAGGCAAATATGGCTACCTATGCTGCTGCTATGGTTGGTTCTGTAGTCGCTAAGAACGCAGAGCGTCCATTGCATACTATGCCTGATTGGGGTCAGCTTACTGGTTCTATCGGTCGTATCGCCGATGAGTGGGAGCTTGATAACGACTACCTCGACCAGATGCTCCTCTTGGAAGGTAAGTATAATGATATGTCGGGACGTGGCGGTTATACACAGTCACAGCTCAATGCTAAGTACGATGAGCTTATCAAGTACTCATTCAAACCTTTTGAGTTGGCGGTTATCGCTCCTCATAAGCGTATTGATATGTTGTACTTCGAGGGATTGTTCAAGGGTACTCAGACTGTATCACGTACCAATAACTCTAAGGCTAACGTATCTTACACCTTTGATTTGGGTGTTAAGCAGCTCTCTGCTACCACAAATTGGGGTGAGGCGAACGCAACTCCTATTGAGGATATTAAGAAGTTGAAGGACGAGGCTCGCAAGAAGGGTCGTAAGATTCTGCGTCTTCGTATGTCTGAGAACACATTCTTCGCAATGTGTAAGGCAAAGGAGATTAAAGACACCTTCCGCTTGAACCTTAATGGGGTTACCATCAATCCTGCTGCACCGATGATTAGCGTTGACCAGATGAATATCTATCTGCGCTCTATCCTCTTGCCAACAATTCAGATTGATGAGGATAAGTTTGTTGAGCTGCCTGACAAGACAGTCTTTAACCTTATCCCAGATAACCGAGTTGTTGCGATGTGTGCCGATAAGGTGGCTGTGCCTAAGTGCGCAGAGTGCTTGGAGGCTATTGACCCTGTACCTAACGTATCTTACTCTACATACGATAATAATCTTATCGGTTATTGGAGAGATAAGAAGGGTTATCACCTTACTAACGAAATGTGGATGCAACCAGTATTCGATGGTATCGAAGACTTCTTTATCTTGAAGGTTGGTGCTTAATGCACTGACCCTCAGTTATGAATATATTGATTTAATAAGTGAAACTTCATAAGATAACAAGATTAGCATGACAATTTCAGAAGCCATAGCAAGCGAGATTCAGCCTTTCTCTACCTCAGATGAGACTTTGGAGAAGATGTTTATTGATGCTGCTGACAAATTCAACAGCACGGCATCCGTGGCTGATGAATACTCCGTAGCGGTAAAGAAACCCGTAGCCTATGCGGCTATGCGTATCCTCTACAAGATGAATCCATTATCAAGTGAGAATGTTGGCGGTATCTCTCAGAGTTACAAGAACGACAAGAAGCTCATTGATAAGATGATTAAATCTATTGCGAAGGATGCTGGATTGGATGCTGACCTTGTTATTGATAGCACTTCTGATGATTATTGGGTTCGGAATGTGAAGGTATGGTAATCAAATAGATAGCGTATGAACTTTGAAGATATACTTAAAGTAAAAGGTGCTCCACAAGATGGCTTTGATGAGGACGGAAATCCTATAGAGCAGCCCGAAGGAGAATGGCAAACCTTTGGAAAGTGCGTTATTTTGCCTAATTCGCAGGCGAAGATTATCACTCTGGCAGACGGGCAGCAGTACGTGTATTCGCACGAAATCTATGCTCCTCTCTCAAAAGCAAAATACCCTCTCATACCGAAGGAAGGCGAAAAGGTTTGGATAACCAAGAAAGATGGCACGATTGATAAGGAAATGGAGGTTAAAGGCTTCGTAACCTTAAAAAAACGCTATCTTAGAATTTGGCTCTAATAGGCGGCAATATGGCAAAGGTTGAATTACAAATCAAAGGTCGTGAAGCCTTACAGAAAAGGCTGAACGAAAAGAGGCAGCAGATTATTAGCTACCTTAATATGCGTTTAATGCAACTTGCCGAAGAAGCGGTCACCTACTCTAAAGAAAACAAAGGTTATCAAGACCGAACTGCAAATTTGAAGAACTCAATTTCATTCGCTCTCTACCTTGATGGGCAACTTATCACCTCGGCAGTTGGTAAGATTCCAAAGGCAGAAGAAGCGGAAGGAGGACAGGAAGGCGTAAGTGCTGCACTCAGTGAGTATGCACAGAAAGAAGGTGTGGTAGCACCCAAAGGGTACTCCCTCGTTATTGTTGCTGGTATGAACTACGGTAAATATGTAGAAGATAAAGGCTACAATGTCTTACACCTTACAAGGTATTTCCTTCGTGAAGAAATGAAGAAGGTTTTCGGAGAAGTAGCTGAAATGATTAAAAGCGATAGTTAGATATGATACTCGGAGATAAAGCGGTAACGGCATTATTTAAGTATCTCAATGAAAATATTGAGAGTATAGGCATAAAGAAAGGGCGTATCTTTAAATATGAGATACCCGAGAAGTTGGCGGTCTGTGATTATATCGCCATCAATCATCTTCCCTTTGTGTATAGTGATGCCATTAATGAGGGTGTAGTGAATTTGAATATTCATTGCCCTAAGACCTTATCAAATCTACCTAACATAAAGAAACTCTCTGATTACTCGGAGAAGATTCTTTCTCTGTTTGGTGATGGTACTTATCTCGGTGGCTGCTACTTTGATTTCTACTCTATCTCTCGCCCAACTCGTGATAATGATAACACTTATTACGTCAATATGAAATTTAATGTAACGTACAATAATTTAAAAGAATAAAACTATGGCAAAGAATGGTGTATATGGCTTGGAAAGCTTCAGTTTTGCCGATTGTGTCGAAAATGGCGGCTATCCAACAACATGGAGCGACAAAATTAAGGCTGTCGTTTCTGGTAGCTTGAGTTTCAATGACCAGGCTGCACAGACATCGGATGTAGAGATTGAGGATTCAGAAGACCCTTACGCAGTGCTGACTACATCAGCAGCAACAAAGGGCTTCACCTTGCAGACATACGATTTCTCAGAAGAAAACTTTACGAAGCTTCTTGGTTATACAAAGGATTCTGGTACTGGTGGTAAGAATGGTTGGTTGAATGAGCTTCCACAAGAAACCGAGATTTACAAGGCTGTACAGATTGTAACAAAAGATTTGGATGATATTCCTTCTCGTACCTTCCAGTGGTCTAAGATGAAACTTACAATCACTCGCAGTGGTTCTATCGGTAAGAGTGGACTTCCTAATCTTAACATTGAGTTCCGTCAGATGGCGGTATTCGATGCAAAGGGTGACAAGAAGAGTGGTCATCGTAATATTCTTACAAAGGATATTACAGCTGGCGATGTCTAAGACTTTCATTTAGATAAAAGATTAAAATTAAACTTCAAAAGGCGGTGAGGTAAGGGGACTTTCCCAAGCCGCACCGCTTTTTATGTTATAAAACATATTTTGATATGAAAACATCAGATAAAGAAAAGGTAGCAAAGACACTTTCCGAGGCATCTGTAAAGATTAAGGTTGGTATGTTTCGCTTTAAAGTGAAGCCACTTACCTTTATGCAGATTTATGAAATGGGTGTATTCGGTAACTCTATCAAAGAACCAACATGGAAAGAAGGCGATATGATAAATATTATCCCTCTCTTATTTGAGCACTCTGAGACAGCTCGTTTAATGAGCGAGATTTTTATCGTGTGCGCCTTTCGCAAGAAGTGGGCACGCAAAGTATGGGGGCGATATATACGCAAGCACCTTGATATTATGGCATTCAATGAGCTTGTGAAGTTCATCAGCGGTTCGTTTAATGCAAATTTTTTCTTAACCTCTATAACTTTCCTGACCCAGACGAAGATAATGACGGAGCCGAAAACGACTCCCCGTGGGCAACAATCGGAGCAGTAATGAAGTACTTTCGTATGAGTTACGAGGAGGTCGTATTTAATCGCTCATACCTTAATATTATACTGCTTAACCGCTCGATTCCGTCCTTTAATACAAATACCAAGGACGAACCGAGAAAAGGCAGCAGACAGCAAAAAAAGCCACAAAAAGAGTATCATAAGATAGATGAGCCAATCTCTGCTAATGATTTCTTTATGGGCATGATGTAATAATCACACAAATAAATTAACAATATGGCAGCAGCAGATGAAATACTTGGAATCAGCGGACAGATGGATATTTCCGATATTCAAGCATCACTTGATAAGCTTTGTGATGGTTTGAACCGTGTCGGCGTTGATACAGAAGCTTTATCTCAGAGAATGAATAAGGCACTTAACGATGTGGCGCAATCCGATGAAGACCTTGCAACAAAGACCACCAAGGCTATGCAGGTTCTCAAATCTGCTATGGATGAAGCCACAAAGGGGATACAGGTAGTACCAGAAATGATTGATACTGCCAATAAACGAGTAGAAACCATTGAAGGTACTATCGGTAAACTTAACGAGCAGTTAGCTAAGACGGAAAAAGGCTCAGAGGCATTCGGTTCGCTTACTAAGCAGATTGATGCTCAAAAGCATTCTTTGGAATTGGCGAAAGGTGATGTAAAAGACCTTGTTGAATCTTATGATGGTGTGAGAAACTCTATCTCTCAGGTAAATGGTGCGTATCAAGCGTTGAGTGCTTTCTCCGTTGCAAGCACAAGCGCAAATGGTGTTCAATCCGCAACGAATATTGCCGTAGGGGCTACGGCTACAACGGCAGCAACCGCTACATCAGCAGAAGCAGCAGCTCACGTAGCAAATGCCGAGGCGGCAACACAGAATGCCGAAGCGGAAAATCAGAACGTAGAGGCAACTAGACATCTGACAGAAGCTTTGCAGCAATATATTTCCGTTGCTTCGGGGCGTGCTGAGATTGAACGAATGCAATCCGAGAGTGCAAAGGAGCTGAAAGCGGATATGAAGTTGTACGAGAAGACCATTGAAGATATTCAGAACAAACTTAGCACGACTGATTTTGCCAAAAATATTGAGGAGGCAACAAAGAAGATTGAGGTACAGAAATCAAAGATTGAGAGCTACAAGAATGCTCTTGCAAATCTTTCTGCTGCGGATAACGAAACGGGAAATGGTGCTAACTATTACAATCAGCTTATTGAGAAAGCACAGGCAAATATTGATGCCCTTCAATCAAAAATTAATGATTGGCAAACAGAACAGCAGCGACTTAATGCAGACCTTCAGCAATACAATGCTCTTCTCGAAGCTGCGAATAAGATTCAGGGTGGTTCAACCATCGTTCAGTCTGATGCAACATCAACTGTTAAAATCAATGTTGAGGACACATCGTTATCAGAACTGACTTCTAAGATTGATGAGAGTAAGCAGAAATTGCAAGATTTAGAAGCAGAAGCTTCTAAGATGGATGGAAAGCCACTTGGAGAAAAGCAGAAAGAAGACTTGCAGAAACTACAGTCTGAGATTGAAAAGACAAAGAATAATATATCTGTATTGCAAGAGGCTATCCGTGAGAAGAACGAAGAGACTTTTATCGGTAGATTGCGCAATCAGATTTCTGATTTCGGGCAGAAGATTTCCGATTTCGGACAGAGCATAAAAGATAAAATAACTCAACCTATTGATGAGCTGAAAGCAAAAGTAAGCGGTTCTTCCATCGGTCAGCGTTTTAGTGAGGAGTTCGCACAAGCAAAGTCTGGTCTAAGTGATTTTAAAGACGGTATCATCAATGTAATGACTGCCAATGGTAAGTTGCAAGGTGAGATTGGTAAGGTCGGCGAAGCTTTCAAGGCTCTTGGTATTCCCGTAACGGGGTCTCTTACGGCTATTAAGTCCGTAACAAAGGCTCTATGGGGTATGTGTGCAACGCCTGTAGGTGCGGTAATTGCAGCAATCGCTCTTGCTTTCAAGGCGGTGCATACATGGATGACTAAATCCGCAGAGGGGCAGAAGGTCTATACGAAGCTGATGGCTTACTTTGGTTCTCTTGCTAAGTCTATCACTGATATTGTGATTATCTTCGGAGAGTACTTGTACAAGTGCTTCACTAAGCCAAACGCTCCTCTTCGTGACTTCGGTAATAACTTCGTGAAGACGTTTAAAACCGCAGTTAAAGCAGCGGTGAACCTTATTGGTGGTCTTGGAACGACCATAAAAGGTGTATTAAATATGGATTGGGACACCTTTACTGCTGGTCTCAAAAAAACCTGGGATGGAATTAAGGGTGCTGGTGAGACTGTTATTGGCGCATTCAAGACGAGTGTTTCGGGAGCGATTGGTGTTGCTAAGACTGCTTATGATGCTTTTGCAGGTGATGATTTAGCAAAGAAGTTAGCACCTTCTTTAAATGGAATACTTTCTAAAGCAAAGCAAGCAGCTTCTCTTGCTGGTAAGATACAAGAAACACAGATTTCCATCAAAAAGAATACAGAGGAGCAGTATAAACTTGACGAAAAAATCGCCGAGATAAAGAATAAGATATATTCGTTGCAAGGTAAGGAAAAAATTGCAGCCATTGAGGAGGCAAGAGCACTTGTTAGGCAGAAATATGATTATCAGATAAAACAGCAGCAGAAACTCGTAGAATTGCATGAAAAACAAGCAAATCTGCACACTAAATCATTGCAAGATATTGCCGCAGAGCGTGAACTTAGAATACAGGTACTGAGAACGCAAGTTCAGCAGAATAGTGAACAGAGAATGCTCATCAGACAAGAGGAAGCAGCAAAACGTTCTATAGCGAATAAAGCAAAATCGGATGTTAAGAAAGATGCTACTCAACAGAAGCAGATTAATTCAGCAGAAGGGAAGCTTGATGATGTTATCTATAAGAATGCTTACGAAAGAGCAAAAGCTTGGCAATCTTTGGAACAGGAGGTAACCGATGCAAAGATTAAGGCGATGAAAGAAGGCGAAGAGAAGTTTATTGCCGAGCGCAAAAGAGAGCTATCCAAAGAAATTGAGCAGATTGAAGAGCGAAAGAATGCAGCTATCAAGGCAGAGCGTGACCGACAGAAAGCTGAATTTGACGCACAGCAGTCTGTTATCAAGGCAAAGGGTGGTAAGGCTGAGACTTGGGATGATAAGAAACATCTTGATTCAAAGAATATTAAGAAGATTACCGAGCAGTACACCATCATTGAACAGAAGACCATAGAATCATACAATAATGAGATTTATGCTGATGAATTAAAATCATATCGTGAATACCTGAAGGAGTATGGTAACCTCGAACAGCAGAAGCTCGCTATCGTTGAGGAGTATAACGAGAAAATCAAAGAAGCAAGGGCTAAAGGTAATCTTTTCGAGGAAGCAAAATTGAAAACTGACCTTGAAGAGCAGCTAAAGAAGCTCAACTTTAATGATTTCAAGGATTCTATCAACTGGGATTCTGTTTTCTCTGATATGGGAAGATTGAGCAAATCTTATCTCGAAGACCTAAGAAAAAAGCTCAAAGACCTTCTCGGTTCGGGTACTCTTGATATTGATGATATGAAGGTTGTGTCAGAACAGATTGGTAAGATTGATGATGCTATTTCTGAGCAGACTGATAAATGGGGATGGTCTAATGAGAAGGTGCGAGAATATAATCGGCTCTTACAAGAGTCTGCTGACGCACAAGAGCGATTAAGAAAAGCTACAGTAGAGCAATATAATGCACAAGAACAGCAGTCTTCTACGAAAATTGCTATACAGAAAGTCTTTGCGGAGACGGGGGTATATGTAGGTACTGATAAGATAACCTCTCAGAATAAAAGCACACTCTTTAATGAGAATAAGATGAACCTTAGTAATGAACAGCTTGAAAAATTAAAGAAACTCTTTAATGAGCTCGCTGTTTCTGAGGTAAAAGTAGGAAAGGCAACAAAGGAAGTAAAGAAGGCACAGGAGGATGCAAATATATCACAAAATAAGGCAAGAAAGTCAATTAAACAGATTGCTAATGAATGGGCAGAAAGCATCAGTAATGTTGCGAAGAAACTACAAGAAGCAAGTGAATTGATTGATGCTCTCGGCTTCGGTGATTCAGACCTTGGAAAGAAGCTTAAAAGTGGTGCAGATGCCTTTAATAAGGGTTCGCAAGCGGCATCAGACTTTGCTACGGGCAACTATATCGGAGCAGCTATTAACGGCGTAGGGGCTATCAAATCGCTTGGTAGTGCTCTTGGTATCGGCAATGGAAGTAATGCGAAGGAGGTTGCGGACACAACAAATCGCCTTACAGAATCAAACGAGCGATTGCAATACTCTATTGAGCAGTTGAAGAGTTCGATTGATAAGACTTCGGGAATGAGTGCCGTCAGCAATTATCAGAAAGCCTATGATGCACAGAAGCAAATCAATAAGCAGAGTATGGAAATTCTTCAATCGCAGATGGGTTACCACGACTCGCATCACTCTAATGCTTATTATTGGAATCTGTCAGCACAGGACTATGCGGCTATCAATCGCACGTTAGCACAGCAATCAGCGGTCAGAGGTGGTTATGTTAATTCTACAATAAACAAGGTAAATTCCTTGGAGGATATTTATAAGCTTACCCCAGAGCAGATGAAGGATATTCGCACATACAACCAAGATGTATGGAAGAATATGACCGACCAAGGTAAGTATGATAAAACTGAGTATTGGGAGAACTATACCGACCTTGCCGAGAAGCTTGAAGAGCTGACTGATAAAATCAATCAGAATCTTACGCAGACAACCTTCGATTCGTTAAAGGATAACTTTATCAGCAATCTTATGGATATGAGTAAATCGGCGCAAGATTTCGCAAATGATTTTACAACGATGCTCAATAAGTCTATGCTTAACTTTGCCGTTGATGACCTTGCTAATAAGAGACTTAAAGCCCTTTATGAAAAATGGGCAGATAAGATGAAGCAAGGACAGCTCTCTAATGACGATTTGGATATACTTAAAAAAGAGTATGATAACATCGTTGATGAAGGTTTGAAGATAAGAGATAATATTGCTGCAATAACAGGGTATAAAGAGGCGCAATCTCAGCAGACGGCAACGGGTAAAGGTATCGAGGCTATCACCGCAGACCAAGCAAGCAGCCTTATCGGTATCGGTTATGCGGTGCAAATTGCCCAAGAGCAAGGTAATGAGGTTCGTAAAGCTATCGCCGTTGATGTTTCTTTTTTGCGCATCTATGCCGAACAGACATATAATAATATCTCAGAAATGCGAGATATTCAGTATCAGGGGTTGGAGCAGTTGGAAGCAATTAATAAGAATACTGCACCTATTATATTGATACGTGAGGACATCGCAAGTATGTATAAATTAATGAAGGATAAGTATTAAGTTATGAAGAATGATGCTTTTATTAAATTGGTCGATGAAGCGGATTCTGCTTACGTTGACCTTGATACTTTCGGTATTACATTGGTAAGGGGTTGGCGAGAAGCCTTGCTGACCCCAGCACCAGTAAAAAGCTATGTGACGAACAATAGCCGATTAGAGCATGGATTATCGGTTATCGCCACATCAAGGTATGCCAAGAAAGATAAGCGTGACGTAAGTATCTCTTTCTTTCTTGAAGGCGGTTCAGAAGAAGATTACTTGCAGAAATATGAAGCTTTTCTTAATAAGATAGCTTATTCGGGTGAGTTTTGCTTAAAAGTTCCTCGCTTAAAGAGGGTTTTTAAACTTGTTTACACGCAATGCTCGCAGTTTGGTGATTATGGTCTAAAAAGAGGTAAATTTGTACTCAAATTAACGGAGTACAACCCGAATGATAGAATTAAGTTATGATTAAGATATATGATATAAACGATAAATTGCTGATGCAAGCAGAAGTAACATCAGCGGCGAAGAGAGAACAGGAAATGTCTAAGTCTGATTACATTACTCTGTCTTTCTCCGCCGCTGAGAAAGTTATTTTGCCCGTTGGTGCGTATATTAATTATACATATAAGATAGACAAAGTAAGAGAAGTGACAAGGAAGTTCCTTCTCTTAGAATCATACGAGCCTATTCAAACAGATGAATGCTCTTGGAAGTACACTCCTCAGTTTCAGCACCCAAAGATGATTCTGTCTAAGACCCCATTTTTTATCTATACCCGTAATTCACAGAATGTAGAGGTAAAACAAAATGTATGGTCTTTCGTTGGCACAACTTCCGCTCTCAGTGGTAAGATTGCAGATTTCCTTAATAAGGATTTGATGTTTGGCGAATGCGGATGGAAAGTTATCTTTTCGAATGTAACGGCAAATACCGTCAATGTATCATTCAGCGATAACGATTTTATTTCTGCACTTACAGCGATTACAAATGCTATCGGAGATAACTGTGAATGGCATATTGATTATGATGATGAAATAATCTATATAGGTAAAGTCTTGGTCGGCGCAACTCCTGTTGTTTTGGAAGTTGGAAAGAATGTAGGTGTACCAAATATTAACAATAGTAAGGAAAGCTATTATAACGCTTTTTCTATCTTCGGTGGTACAAGAAATATTACACAGGTAAATAGCAAAGGTGAGAATGTATCATCTGGCGATATCCGTCTGCAATTAGATGAGGGCAATGGTACAATATCAATAGACGGAAAGGAACGCTCCTACTCTATTGATAAGTATTCTACACTTGACCTAAGAGTGAATAAAATAAATGAGCCTCTCTTTACGAAGGTGCTTGATTTTTCTCAAATTTTCCCTTCGCTCAACACCTATGTATATAATGTGCGTGGGCGAGTTAAGTATGTGCTTGATGAGAATAATGAGAAAATTCCTATCTCATATAATGCTGATGGGTCTATTAAGGAATATAAGACCTTCACTGTATGGTATATGAGATTGGCTTATCCTACAACAGAAAAAGTAGAAGGGAAGGCGATTATCAATACAACAGTTGATGATGGCGTTACTCATTATTGGTACGACTTTCAGATTACCGATGATTTACGTATCAATGGAAAGAATATCGGCTGCTCGTTCGAAGCTAATTTTAATACGGGTGCGCTTTCTACTCCCCTTGCAGGACGTGGCTCTAATGGCGAATATGTAGGATTTGAGCTTACTTATCATAAAGAGGCATCATCTTCGCACACTTCAGACGATGTTAGTGCTAGCAACTTCTCCATTTTGGCAGGTGATTACGAAATTATCTATCAAGAAGATAATGAAGTTATCATACCTACAAATGCTGCTGATATGCTCATTCCTCGTGGAGAAAGTATGCCTTCTTTAAAGTGTAATATTACCGTTCTCTACAATATTGCTATGTCCGATTCTATCTATTATGAGGATGCTCAAAATAGATTATTGGAAAAGGCAAAAGAGGATATTGTGCGATTACTATCAGATTTGAATAACTATGAGATTAAATCATATTCAGATGTATTCTTGGAGGAAAATCCTGAACTGCAAATAGGACAGAGCGTAACGTATAAGGACGGACACGGATATGAACTTGCAACAAGAGTATTGAAATTATCGACCAATATTGATTTTGGTTTTATACAAACGATTACATTAGGTAATCAAGTGATTAAGGGTACTATCACCCAGCTTAAAGAAGATGTACAGACAATCATTGCAAGCGGAGGAAGTAGCGGTAATGGAGGTGGATATTCCGTTTCTCAGCTAAGAAACCTCATTGCGAAGTACGGAAGTGATAACTTTCTATCTAAGCAGTTTGACGACACCGCTCACGGAACTATCACTTGGGAGAAGATTCAGAAGTTCTTGCAAGGTTTGACAGCAGAAGACTTATCTCAATTTAAGAAGGGCGCAACCTTCGGGGAGTTCATTCAGGGAATGCTCTTCGGTACTGGTGGTAGAATTGACGAATTGGGCAATGCCGAGTTCGAAAGCATCACATCCCGAAGCTCTATCATCGCAAAGGAACTCATCGTGAACCGACAGACGGCTATGGAGAGCAATTTCGTCTTCACTGAGAGCGGTATGGTTGAGTCGGTAGTGGAGATTCCTGCGGCAACGGAAGGCGGCAATGTAACTTACGACTTGAAGCTTCAAAAGCGGTGGGATAACGACTTCACGGCATTCAAGGAGAATGATGTGATATTAGCATCAATCAATACGTTGACGGAAAACGGCAAGTATTATGATATGTGGCTGCGAGTGCTCTCGGTTAACACCGTAACGAATACCATCACGGTTGTATGCTACCCCGACAACGAATGTCCTAGCAAGAAGAATTATCCACCTTGCGAGCTGGCAAGATTGATACGATGGGGAAATGCGGTGGATGAAGACAGACAGAGCTGCTGGTATATATCATCTTCTGAAGGCTTACTTGTGTGGCTCGACCACGTTACAAAGCCTATAATCGACAAGACAAACTATTCTCTTGCGATGGGTAAGCTGCCAGATGCGCTATCGTTCCTCTTCCAAGACTTCCCTACCGCCAATAAGCGAGACGGAGCTTTCTATGCTAAGTGGATGATGGCTGCATCATTCCAACAGATAGATTATCAAGGAAATCCAATCTACACGACAAGAGACAGAGGTGTTTGGAGCTTGGCTGTGGCGCAAGGCGATAACCCTTACCGCAATGGTGACAGGACGATTGATACCGTCTATTATCTCGGCTGCAAGTGGCAATGCCTCGAAGATAAGACAACAAAGCCGCCGACATACTCATCTACCGCTTGGGCATTCGTTGAGGGCAACCCGTATTTTACACTCGAAATGCTATCATCGAAGCTGTGGAACTTCCGTCTCAACGACCTAATGGCAACGAATGCTGATGGCTCTTGGAAGGTGTTCACTACGTTATCTGTTGTCGGAAGGCTCTACAATCAGGACGTTACGGACTCGATGACCAATGTTGTATGGATTAGGGATAGCGGAGACCCAACGGCAGACAACAAATGGGCACTCTCCCACGCCAACTGCGGATTATCGGTTGATTTAACCTATGAAGACCTCGGCGGTGCAGCATTCAAGATAGGTAGTGTGACATTCCGATGTAATGCCGAAATCAAGGATGGAGAGACGATGTATTCCGAGGATGTGAGTGTTAGTTTCTGAATAATGTTGAACTTTAAAATAAATAGAATATGGCTAAAGAATTAGCAGTTAGCGTTGACAAGATGATGGAGATACAGGCAACCGCCTACTCTCAGTCCGTCAGCATAGAAATAGTTGGAAATATCATCAACAGACAGCAGTATGATGGTATCGAAGGCTCATTCTCTCCCGACTTCTCTATTCGCCCTTGTACGATGTTTCCTTCCTGCCATCTCATCGACCCCGATAATCCAGGAGAAACACCTGTCTTCAATAGTCAGTTGGATACATTCAAGTGGTCGGAGGTGACATCTAGCGGCATCGTGGTAGTAGCTACAAGTGAGAATGCAAGTGTGAAGGCTGGATATGAAGCTGTGAGGGAAGGCTCGGATAAGGGAACTCTCTATATCAAGCAGAACTCTGTATTGGGTAAGCCTAGGACGATGCGATTTGAAGCGAGTTGGACAGACCCAACCTGCGGATATAAGTACACGTTCGTGGCTAACAAGGCTCTATATCTTGAAGACTGCACTAACGCAAGAGCTGAGATTATGCTAGATAGTCCACCTACTGTGCTGTGGAATCCTATCAAGCACGCTGCATCTAGAACTCTTACCGCAAAGATTATGGTTGGAGCTAAGGATAAGACGGCAGACAGCAAGACGAGGATATGGTGGTATCGCATTCTTGACAACGGAACGAAGCAGCTTATATCATCTGTTGACGATGCCGAGAACTACGAGATTACCGCAATGACAAAGGGTGCGAACGGACAGATATCTTCTATTACCATCGACTGCGATATGATAGGTGAAGGTATCGGATATGAGTTAAGGGCTTGCTACATCTATAGCGGCAGCGTTCCTTCTTCTCCTAGAGAAGCCGATGCTCGAAAGGTTACGTACATCAACAGAACCATTCCGCCGCTGACGGCTCAGTTTATCGGTGATGGGTTTGGTCTCAACGAAGATGCAACGTTCGTCACCTGCCAAGCTGTAGTCAGTGACAATAACGGAGTTATCGAGCCATCCGTGTGGCAGAAGGTGCTTCGGGCTAAATGGCAGAAGATAACGTATGGTAAGAGCACGAATAATGGCGTTACCACTATGACACAGAGCGCAGAAACGCTAGGATATGGTGAGACGTTTCAGTGTCCTTTCGAAGCAAAGAAGAGTATTCGTCTCACCATCGAAGACAGAGGTGCTTACGATCTTCTTGTTGACGAGAACGGAAATGCCCTTGTAGATGAGGACGGAAAATACATCATATCAAGGGAAATTGATGAGAATAACGGATGATGATGTCTAACTTTAAAAAATAAAGAATTATGAAATATTACGTTAAGGTTACGAAGCAAGTTGCTGAGAAAATTATCAGAAACGGAGTTCCGCTGACAATGACAAGTGACGGCAACTGCTTGCTCTATCAGAGTGAGTTGAATGGTGTTGATGGCGTGAACCTCAACGAGAGAGCAGCCAATGCTGGCGGCTCGCTGATAGCTGAGAGCGATGCCCTTGCGGAAATCAAGGGAACTACCGATGCTCCTGCCTCCTGCTACACTCCAGTAGCGTATGGCGGCAAGGACGATACCCGAGATAATGGCAATATCAGTTCGGGTGGCGGCGGCAATCCGTCTTCCGAGAATATATATACTAAAGAAGAAAGTGAGGTAAACAATGAGTAAAGCTTCAGTTACAGGACAGATTACCGTTACAAGTAACGGTACTACCTTGCACTCTATTCTGCAATGTACTACAGGAGACGTGTATCAGAATTATGACGGCGACCCTGCGTCACCTTCCAACGTTGTGCCTAATTTCGAGGCGAGTGGTGCAACGAAGCCAATGTTGGTTATGCAGGCGTATTCGGCGGAACAGGGTGCTGGCAATTCTTTCGACATCTCCAAAGGTGCTCCGACTTGGATTGTAGCTGGTGTGACGCTGACTTTCAACGCCTCACACGTCTCAACTAATTTGCTTGGCGGTGTGGCTGGTCATTTTACGGAAGGGTCTGATGATAGCGGCAATCCAACCCTTACGGTCAACAAGAACCTTGTCAATGTCAATGTCGGCGATTCGTTCACAATTAACTGTAAAGTAGCCACATCTATAGGCAATACGAATATGACACTTCAAGCCATGTACCCAGTATATATAGCCAAAGGTGTGATTGATTCCAAGCGTGTGAATATCATCGCAACGTCAACCAAAAATCTCTTCACAATTACGGAGAAGGGCGGAACCTGCACTGTCAAGGCGCAGGTAACGGATGGTAATATGGTTACATCTACTGGCTATACGTTCAAGTGGTATCTGCCAGATGCTAGTGGCGGATGGGTGCTCAAGCAGAACAGCACCTCTGCTACATTCACCATCAACGAGACAGATGTGGATTCTTCCATCATCGTAAAGTGCGAAGCATGGAAGGCTGATGCTTTCTTTGCCTCCGACACGCAGACTATCAATGACGTGTCAGATGAGTATATCCTCTATCCGAACCCTACGGACGGAAATGATAACCCTGTAGCCGAGAACTTCATTCAGAACTCAGGCGGCAAGATTGTCTATAAGCCGTATATGCGTAAGAGAGGTTCAACTGCAAACGAGACTGGAGTAACGTTTTCGATGTCTCTCTACTCCAATGCGGGTGTGCCTATCAATTCCGCAATCACCAAATCGGGCAATACGTTCACGATTACCGAAGCTGGTATTAGAGAATATAAGGGGGCGGTGTATTCTATAACAGGAACTAAATAGTATAGCCTATGGTAAGGAAATTAGCAGAAGCGACTGGCTCTATTTCCTTCTCTATGAGAGGTGAAAAGGGTGAAAGCGGTGATACCCCCTACGTTACCAAGACGGTTGTCGATTATGCTATTACATCAAGTGTAAGCGAAGCCAAAAAATGGACTTCAACCGCACCCGATGCGAGTGCGGCAGCCAATAAGGGTAAATTCCTTTGGACGAGGACTACTTATACTTGGAGCAATAACAAGACAACGGAGAATATCACCTATACGTACATCGGAAAGGATGGCAAGGATGGAACTTCTGTGACCATCAAGGGGTCGAAGGGCAGCACCTCCGAGCTTCCCACCTCGGGTAATACCTTGGGTGACGGATACATCATCGGTGGCTATCTGTGGGTTTATACTGGCACATCTAAGACTGACTCCACTCACGCTAGAGGATTCGAGAATGTCGGTAAGATACAAGGTGACCCAGGAACACCAGCAGTGCAGTATTATACTCACATTGCTTGGATGGATGATTCCAAGGGCACTGGGTTTACAGTGAGTGCTAATGGTAAAGAACATGCTTATGTAGGCGTGCTAGTAGATAAAACACCAACTGATTCTGAAGACTGGACTAAATACGATTGGTCTTATATCAAGGGAGCGACTGGTGCGACTGGCAACGGAATCAAGAGCACAGAGGTGACCTATCAGATTGGTAGTAGCGGCACTACTCCACCTCAAGGTACTTGGAGTACGAGCGTTCCGAATATTACGGATGCAAATCCATATTTGTGGACACGCACCATCTTCAAGTACACTAACGGGAGCAGCAGTAACCCTTCTTACTCCGTAGCAACGAGAGGAACAAAAGGTGCTCTGATGCGAGAGCATGACGGCTTTGAGTCGGGGAAGTACAAATATCTATCTGGCTCTGGTGCAGAAGAGTATATTGACGTTGTGTGTGTTAGTGGAAGCTGGTATCAGTGTATCCAAACGTACGAAACAGACTCCCCTAGTTTAGACAAACATTGGTTATTGATGAGTAACTATAAGTCAATAGCAACTCATCTTCTTCTTGCCGAGAATGCTACCATCAATATGCTCGGAACTAATCAGATTAATCTGTTCAATCCGACTGATACTACTAATCGTAAGATGTACGGCTCGTTCAGAGTGGTTAAGGATGTTAACGACTGGAGTCTTTGGCTTGGTGGTAAAGATGGAGATTCGGCTTCGTTTGCGGTAAAGAGGAGCGGGCATTTTAAAGGTACGGATGTAGATATATCTGGTAGGATAAACGCAACTAGCGGAAGTATAGGAGGGTTCAATATAGGAGACAATGCTATAGGAACTTTCGACGGCTCAACTGGAGCTGGTTTTAATCAAAGCTATATGCAGTTTACTGGGTCGGATTTTTTTCATGGGCAGGGATATTTCATAGCTTGCGGCAATTATGCCGGTAAGGGTTTGTATATAGATTCCACTGTTAGTAGCTCTAACAACTTATGTGCTGGTATTCAGGTAAGAGTAAAAGCAGGTGATGTTGCTCCTAGTGACCCTGTAGATAGTGGAAATATGTGTACTGCATTAGATTTGTTCACTCAATGGACTGGGCAGACTGAAAGTTTTGATGTGACGAATGCTTACGAGGGTAATCACGCTATCGTTATACGAGGCGGAGACGTAATTGGTCTTAGACCATCCTTTGTAAGGATTGCAGCAAGCTATGAACTTACGGAGTATAATCACACGGTGGAGTGCTACAATTCCTCAACCATCACTCTCACGTTGCCATCTTCCCCGAAATATGGACAATGCTATACCATCATACAGAGGGGAGGTCGGGTAAATATATCATCGGACATAAACATATATGACACTCGTAACACAAGCTCAGCAACAACGTGGTACTCTGATACTAGAGGTCAGGTTAGCTGGATATGGTATAACGGAATCCAGTGGATTGTAAGTTACGCAACAAGATAATAAAATATAATTGATTATGAAGATAAATTTAGAACACTTGGAAGTATTTATGACACTCGACAAGAATCGGTGTCAGGTTGTGAACGCTCGCAAGCAGATTGCGAACATCATCTATTCGCAGGGGGCAGGATTAGGGCTGGCAGGACAGGCTCTTGCCGTGAAGATGTGGAACGGCAACGATGACACCGAGTACACCGATGACGAGGTGAAAATCATCAAGGAACTCGTTGAGCGAACTACCGCTCCCTGCTTCATCGATGCAGTGAACAACGCTATCAGCAATGTGGTATCAGCAGATGAGAAAAAATAAGTAATAACATCATTTAAATACATAATATTATGGCTATAAAAACTAGAAAAATCAGCGATTGGCTGTCTGCTAACGGGCAAGCCATCACAAATGCTTCAGCGGCTAGCATGAAGGCTTATCTTGAACAGAATCTCCGTTCCTTGCAGGACGGTGTGTATATCGGCAAGATTCAGAAAGAGTCGTGGGGTACTTACATGCGATGCGATGCGTGGCAGACTACCAGCATCGGTATTAGTAAGGCAGATGCTGATGCTGTCGTAGTTCAGCACGGTAGCACACGTATTGGTATTGCCTTAACAGAGCCTAGTGCTGCAATGAAATGGGGAAGCGTGCAGAATGATAGTTCAGTCGGATATCAGAAATCAAGCGATTGGAGTCTCCTCGATGGCAAAACTAGAACAGCCGCTATTATGGCGAGCAGTTATTACAAGAACGATTCCCCTCAGACGTACGCAGTAGCTTACTGTTACAACTATTCTAAGTCGCATACAGGTGACCCAGGTGGAGACGTTAGTATTCCCGCCAAGTCTTGGTATCTTCCTGCTACTGGAGAACTCGAAATTATCCGCTCTCATTTCGAAACCATCAATCTTGCCTTGCAGCGTATCAAGAACGCAGGAAAGCAGCAAGCAGATTTGCTCCAGCGGACGGGTTACTGGTCGTGTGTTGAGAATTCGGGCACGAATGCGTGGCTTCTGAGTTTCGACGCTGGCAATCGGCTCAGCAACGGTAAGGTCGACAATTCAGTTCGGGTTCGTCCTGTTACAGCATTTTAATCATTTTATCTCTTCACCCCTTTACCTCTTTCCGACCGCAGGTCGGGCAAGCAAGGTTGAGAGGTGGGAAATTACAGGCACATAAATAATAACAATATCACGAATAATTAGTGGCAATAAGTCAGGATATCTATGGCATTAGCGAAGGATTTACAGATATATAAGGACACTTTTGAGTTGGTCGATAAGCTCACGGCTATGAAGGTTGGTTTTCCGAGAATGTATCGTTACGATTTAGGTGAGAAAATGACAAGCGTTTCTCTTGAACTTTTCGAGTATATTCAGCTAGCGAATATGTATGCGGATAACAGACATCAGTATATGATGGGGTTTCGTGTCAAATTCGAACTTCTTAAAACAATCCTTCGCCTTTGCTTCAAGAGAAAACTATTCTCAGAGAAGCAAGCGGCAGATATTTGTAGATTGACAACCATCATCGGTAGGCAGGCTACAGCTTGGGGAAATTCAAAGAAAGGTTAGTCCTGCTTTGAATAAAGCTAGAGTATAATTAGGTTAAGGCTTATTATAGAATGTGATTCTCCATAAATAATGGTCTCGCTGCTGTCAAGTCGTATCATCATTTGTTCGGTGTAGCGAAGCAGCTAAGATGTATAATAAAGAGCGAGAAAATAGCGGACGAATTACTGGTCGTGTGTTGAGAATTCGGGCACGAATGCGTGGAATCTGAATTTCGACAATGGCAATCGGAACAACAACGGTAAGGTCGACAATTCAAATCGGGTTCGTCCTGTTACAGCACTAGTTAGGAGAGTTAGGGAGATAATAGTAATGGTAAAGGCAGAATGTATTATAGCAGCCTACGAAGACTGCCGTAAAGGTAAAGCATCATCACCAGATGCGATAAGGTTTGAAACATACCTATTTGAAAATATAACGGACTTGGTTGAAAGGATAAACTCAAGGACTTACGAGCCGATGCCATCCGTTACCTTTGTTGTCTCCCGACCTGTCTATCGAGAGGTCTTTGCCGCCAATTTTCGTGATAGAGTTATTCATCATTATATTGCCCTGCGATTAGAACCGCTATTTGAGGGAGTTTTTAGCGACAGAACATACAACTGTCGATGCGGTAAGGGTCAGCTATATGGGGTAAGGCAGCTTGCGGCAGATATTAAAGAATGTTCTGAGAACTTCACTAAGCCGTGTTGGTATCTGAAATGCGATATGAAAGGCTTCTTTATGAGTATTCCTAGAGAAGAACTTGCAGACAAAGTAGATGCGTTTATTTTAGACAATTACAAAGGAGATGATATAGAAGACCTGCGCTACTTGTCTCGTGTCACGATAAAGAATGACCCGACAAAGAACTGTATCAAACGCTCTTCCGAAGAGACTATGGCAAAAGTGCCGAAAGGCAAAACTTTACGAGGAGCAGAGGAAAACCACGGTCTCCCTATCGGCAACCTTACAAGTCAACATGACGCAAACTTTTGGCTCAATGATTTTGATTGGATGCTTGAGATAATTCTACATATCTATCACCACGGAAGATACGTGGATGATTTCTTCTTGATTCATCAAGATAAACGGGTATTGTTAGCTTCTATCCCTAAGATAAGGGAATACCTTGCCAATATAGGCGTTACCTTGCACCCTAGAAAGATAGAACTGCAATCTGTATATAAAGGTATCAAGTTTACTGGTATGGTGGTGAAGCGTGATAGAATTTATTCTAGTAATCGCATAGTAAGCAACTTTAAACAACTGGTGCATCACATGAACACATTACCTGATAGTTACACTATAGAGGAATTGCAGCACTACGTTTGTTCTATCAACAGCTATCTAGGATTGATGAAACATTGTGATAGCTATGATATCAGAAAGGGCATTATGCTGGAAATGGATTTGAAATTCTATAAACACCTTTATATTAAAGGTCATTATGAATGTGTCTGTATCAAGAATAAATACAAGAGAGATATAATTAATCGAAAGAAGCTAAAGAAACACAATAGCAAGGATTTCGATTTTCTAATGGATAATTACTATGAATCAGATAAAAAGAAGAACACTAGAGAGAATCCCGACCGAGAAGGAAATAAGTCTGCTTCTTGACAAAGGAGCAGAAGTCGAAATCTATATGAAAGACGGAAGGATTAATATAGAAATAGGAGAGCCGCCATAGCGCCAAGAAAACTCAGCGTTACGGCTTTTTATCAACACACCTTAAAACTACTCAGATGAGCACCCTCCAGCGAAAACACCTCATTACCCATCGGCAAACCATATATCTTATTCCCTACAAAACGGCAACCCTTCGTTGTAGTTATCATCCTCTCGAAATCAGCCGTTGTTACCAGTGCAGCTTGGGTGATAGCATCCATTCCAGAAATCTCCCTTGTGTAATAGAAGACAACCCCTATCACCTCACCCTTCTCTATCCGCTTATACAACTCGTAAGCTTCAGAGCCTTCACTTGGCTTCTATACATACTTGACATCAACAAGCCCCACGGCAACATCACCCTTCGTCCCGTTTTTGTCCACGGCTACACCCCTATAAGTATCAAATCTTTTTAATATTCATAATCTTAATGTTTTAATTTCTGCCGCAAAGATACAAAATTAATCTGAAAGCACAATGCTTCCGTTACCGAAAAATGAGAAAGAGGTAACTAGAAAGTAGCAATAAACTTACGGATTGTTACTTTTTATAAAGTTTAACACAAAAATCAACTAAAAATCAACCGCTTTTGTTAGGAAATGCATATCTTTGCGAAAGAAACTTAAAAATCAACAAAACAATGGTCTAAAAAAATAAGCTTATGAACAAAGAAGATAAAGAAAACCTATTAAAGTGGTTGCAAGACAAGGACGTCAGCGAGGTTATGGATTTGCTGATGCGGCATGGAAATCGGTATAGCAGGAGGATTCTGAAATTTTTCAGATGGTTCTGCAAGTATGTTCCAATAATTATTATGTGCTTTCATGCCTACGGAATGTGGGATTTTAGCCAGCATCCTCGTGAAATGTTCATAACAAACAATGAGAATTTCCCCTGCTATCTCTTCATTTACTTTATGGTTTATATTTTACCGATGGTGTTGATATTAGCAAGTAGGTTCTTTTTCTTATGTTGGAGATACCGCATTCCGTTTTTCTACTTTTTTGGAGTCAACGCTGCGCATATCGTACACTGGAGTTGGTACACAACTCAAGATATGATAGATTCCTGCTTCACTGTCATGGTGGTAACGGCAATATTCTATCTGTACTCTTTTGTGGATTTGTTTATCAGTCGAAGTAAGTTAGGACGTAAAATCTGTGCGTGATTATGGGAAAGATACTAAATTATAAGTTGCTCGGCACGGCTTTGAAGTCGCTGAGTGATGCTTGCTTTAAGGCAGACGAGCAGCAGAGAAATGGTGAGAAGGTCACCGCTTGCGGAATGAGTGACGATGACCTGGATAGATTGTGTGACATCATTCCAGATATGCTCAATCCTATGATGAGCACCGAGGAAGTCAAGGAGAAACTGCACGTTTCTGATGCAACATTGAACAGGATGGTGGCGAGGGGCGATATACCAAACGGAGAGTGTAAGAAACGAGGGCATACCCGATATTGGAAGAAGTGGGATATTCTGCACTTCATTAAGAGTAAGAGAAAATCATAACGTATAAGCCCTATCGCAGCACGGATAAGCGAGTATATATGAGTATGGATTATATGTTTTGTACTTTGATTATAGTAGCGATACTGGTAATCATCAACTGCACGTTCATTGCATACCTGTATCTTTCCTATAAGTATAAGACGATAGATAAGTTCTTTCTGTCTTGGGTGACATCATCAACTATGATATTGATAATGTGGTTCGGGGTAGGATTGTATCTGTACTTTGAACATTTCTTATAAGTTAAAGAGAGGTAAGTGATTGCCTCTCTTTTTTTTGTTTCAGTTTGCGTGAGTGACTGTTGCAATTTTTGCAACTGTCACTCTGACTTCCCAGATTTCGTGGATTTAAAAATACAATATTTCGGAGAAATTATATACAATATTTCTTCAAAAATATATATTGGCTCAAAATGATACTACCTACTATCACTTTAAATCTCTGATAATCAGCCACTAAAAGAAAGTGTGATAGAGTTATGTTTGCCCTCCACGATTCTTCGTACCTTTGCATCCGTAACGTTACAATAGTGTTAGTTAATATAAGGATAACTTAAAAAGATTGTATCATGGAAATGACAGATGCAAAGGTCGTAGAGAAGAAAATCTACGAAGAGGGAAAGAAGCACGATGATTATGCTTCTAAGGCAACAGGCAATGCTGGTCTTACCCTTGGTATCATCGGCACAGCACTCGGTGCTGGTGCTTGGTTGCTTGGCGGTAACAACCGCAGCGTATTTGGTTCACTCGGCAGCAATATGCCTGAGAACGTAAACATCAACACTTACGGAGCTAACTCAAGCTCAAATCAGCCAACCGCCTTGCAGGTGATGGAGAAGGAATGCGCTGATGAGGTTAAGCTGCTTACCGACATGTTCGGTTTGAAGCTCGACACCGCTAACAAGTTCTACGCTATGCGTGAGACTGACATCGCAGAGAAGTTCTCTATGTATAAGGGTGCTACAGAGGCTATCAACGCTGAGAACCGCCGTGCAATGGAGGCAGAGTTCGGTCTTTACAAGTCTCAGATTGATGCGGATTTCGGTCTGTACAAGAATCAGAGAGACCAGTATGACACGTTGCAAGCAAAGTATTGCGACCTTGACAAGAAGGTAGCCGTTATGGAAGCCCTCACTCCTTACAAGGAGAAGCTGATGATGGCTTACGTGAACGAGAAGACCTGCAATTGCTTGCGTGGGCAGTTGATGCTCCCGAACACTCCAGTACTCCAGGGATTCGGTAGTTACAGCGGCTGCAACTGCGGCACTACAACCACCACAACGCCCAGCACTGGTGCGTAGCAAGGCAAAGACCGTAAGACGGACTAAGAAGAAATGAGTTGGTGAGGGGTGTTTGCCCTCGTTGGTGGATGCCCTCTCACCTCTCTATAATATATCACCAACTTAAAGATATTGATTATGATGAATTTTGGAAACAGCCCTTTGCTTGATATGGGCACAAATCAGCAGCAGCCGCAAATGATGGATGCCGAGCTACAGAAGATGTATGAGGCAATACAGCAGAAGCGAGCATCTATCAATATGCAAGCGCAGGTATCTTCTACTCCACTCTTCGATGAGATAGATAAGATAGAGGATAGTTTTACAGATACTCAGAAGCAGTTCTTGATACAAAACCAAGAATACGTGGAGAGTTTGCAGTACGTATCTAAGCTTGTGCAAGATGAGGAACTACGCATTATCCGACCTCGTATAGAGCAGACAGAGCAAGGCAAGGAGGCTTTGAAGCATCACCTATCCATCGTAACAAAGCTAAAGAAGGAGATGGCTAAGGAGGAGGAACAGAAGCGAGCCTTGCTTGATGACTACCTCACCAATTATCCAGATATGGCATACAAGGATTATCTCGCAATGATTAACGGTCAGAATCAAGCTAAGAAAGGAGAAACTAAGAAATGAACGTAACAGAACTTAAAGAGAAATTGCTTACATCATTGGATTTGTGGGCAGACGCAAGAATAAGTGATATGGTGAAGGAGAACCCTGCATTGGCTATCCCTTCAGTGTACATGAAGCGAGCTTCGCACAATATCATTGCAAAGAATAAAGATAGTTGGGGCAAGAGTATTGACAACGCTACCCTATTCATTGCCGATGAAAACGGAAACATAGATGCTGATACCATATTCTCAGACCTCATGCAGATGTTGGAGAATATAAGCAACTACGAATTTGATTTCGGCTTTGTCAAAGGTCGCATTGATGGCGGTACTTTGTCTATTGATTTGCCTGATAATATTATAACGACAATATTGTTCGGTAGCAAGAAGAGTATCAGCTTTACAAAAACTGACTTTGAGGAGTTGAAAAGTCTGATAACAGCAGAATAATCACATATATAAATACAAGACAATATGGAAGCAAAAGAGATTATGAGTAAGTTTGATGAGCTGTATGGAATGATGGCTTCATCAACCAACGTGAAGTATATGCACATATTCGGCAACACAATGCGTTGCATGATGAAGGATATGGCAGCAAAGCACCCAGAGTTGGCGCAAGAGTATCTTGATAAGCTTTGCGCAATAAAGTGGAAGAACTATCTCACCAAGAAGGAGGCGTTGGATATTATCGGTAAGATGAATCCCGAAGCAACCTGGAATATGCAAGGATGGTTGGACGAAATGGAAAAATTGGGCTTATGTATGGAGGATAAGCCATATTACAATGATTATGCGCTGTATATAGCAATGAATCAGGTGATAAGCGACCACGGGGAGACCATAGTTGCAATAAAGGGCGAGAAATCTCTTTCTGATATAAATGAGGATGAACTTGTAAAATACGCTTACAAGTTAGCCCTTGACCTACTGAAAGATAAGGATGGCGTATATAATATAAGAGAATACTTTTTGAAGTAGATATACAGTTTGAATCACTCATAAAGAGGAGCTTTTGATAAGTTCCTCTTTATTTGTTTACACCCGATTATCTATTTTCTTCTGTCTTTCGATTTTAAAAGTTATCTTTGCATCAAAAACAAAATATGGTAGGACAAGTAGGAAATACGGGTACAAGAGCGGCAGGGATGATGCTATTCGGGGATGAATTGAGTTGTATGTTACTCGATACCCGATGGATGCTTATTGCCATCGTTCTACTTATCATTGCTGACTATCGCTTTGGTTGTGAAGAAAGTAGCCTTCGACATAAAAATGCTTTAGAAAGCAAGAGCCCTCTCCTTGCTGATAGATATGAGTTCAGAGCATCACGGGCAAGGCGCAGAACTGCAAATAAATTTGTGGACTACCTTATCTATATAATGGTAGGTGTATCTCTTGGTAGAGCTTTATTGCCGCAGCTTGATATTGATTATATTTGGGGTGGCTGGGTTGTTACTGCATTTATTGCGGTAAGAATAGAAATCCCAAGCATACTAGGACATTTCTTATTTGTTCGTGGCGTATCAGTAGAGAAGAAGACAATAATGGGTTTCATTAAAGCCTTTGTCGTAGCTCTTGCAAAATCTAAGAGTGAAGGCGTTGGTGATGCCTTAGAAGAAGGATTTAAAGCAACGGAGGATAAAGGATGAAAGTAACAAGAAAACAGATGGAAATCATCATGCCGAATGCTGGAGATAGGATTGATATATATCTTCCTTATATCAACGATTACGCAGATGCTTTCAATATCAATACTCCACTTCGCATGGCACATTTCCTTGCACAAGTGGCTCACGAAACCGCAGAGTTAGTACATATACGAGAAATCGGAAATGCTGACTACTGTCATAAATACGAGGTTGGTAAGCTCGCAAAGATGTTGGGCAATACTCAGAAGGGTGACGGCTACAGATATAAAGGTCGTGGCTTCTTGCATTTAACAGGAAAAGCGAACTACCAAGCTTACACGAACTCAAAGTACTGCAAAGGTGATGTTGTAGCAGAGCCAAAGCTCTTGGAGAAACCGAAAGGAGCAGTAAAAAGCGGTATGTGGTATTGGTTAGTAAGAGGATTGAATGCCGTAGCTGATAAGAATGATATTAAAGCGGTTACAAAAAAAATCAATGGTGGAACAAACGGCTTGCCGAGCAGAACCAAATATTGGAAGAGAGCTTTGAAAGCCTTTAATATATTATAAGCTTATGAAATGGATTAAAGATTTGTTTTATTGTTTATCAATTTCAATGCTTCTGTTTCTTATGACGCAGATAGTTATCGGGTGTACGGCTACCCCGAAGGTGGTTACCCGACAGACTTATATCAGCGATAAGCAGTCACATTGGGATTCGATATTTAATGCTAGACTTTCAGCGACCTTTGAACTCTATCAGAGGACTCAAAGTGAGCTAAAAGAAAATAGCAAGTCAGAAACAAACCATATTAGAGATAGCACTTCTACAATGGTTGATAAAGATGGTAATATTCTCAGACAAGCCAAATATCACTACGAGAGCCATAACTATACAGAGGTATTCGTACAGAAGCTCAGAGATAGTATTTCTTATTATAAATCATATAAGGATAGTCTAAGCAAGTATCGACTCAAAATCGATTCCTTAGATAAAGCTAAACAAGATTCTGTTCCATACCCTGTGTATATAGAGAAGCCGATGAATAAAATAGATGCTACATTCTACCGATTAGGTAAGGTTACGGCGGTATTCGTGCTTCTCTTCATGGTAGGTATGATATTCTTGGCAATATATAAAAATAGAAAAAGATAAGACATTTTCAATAGTTACAGATACTTATAGGTTTTAGTTTTTTTTGGTTATAAGATTGTTAGGATAACAAAGGCGGTTACTCGTGAAGAGAAGCCGCCTTATTTTTTTTAGTATTTCTTGCCTCCGTGATGATACTCACGGGTCTCATTATAGCGCATCTTTAGATTAATGTGCTGTACAAGGTCGATACCTAGTGATTCTGCCCATTCAAAGGTAGCAACGATTATATTATTAAAATAAATTTCACAGCGCAAAGGTGTATTCGAGGTAACAAAATTTAATATACCTCTTGAAATGAAATACGCATTAACTGTAAAATCTCTTGTTTCGCAGAGTTCTACATTTTCGTCATAGGTTATATATTTAGTTCTACACTTCACATTTTTCAGCCCCATAAGGTCGAATATACGGATGCAGATATCCGCTAATTCACTTTCAACTGTTCCCTCAATATGTTCGCCATAGAATTTTTCAAACAAACCTCCGTGATGGTCGTTAGCGATAACGCAATCAAGCCCACTTTTATCAAGGTCGTCCATCCAACGCCCGTTGCGGTCAGCTTGAACGGCTTCCGTAACCTCTGTGCTAATCATCATAACCCAGTGTGCCGTAGGCTTCTTCTCTTCGTGCCATCCGTGTTTCACGGCATTGTTATAGGCACGTTCTACCCATTCTTTAACTTGTTTTCCTTCTATTACCATAATTATCTGTATTTATGTTTATTACACCATTCCCAACAAACTGTGCCTTCTTCTTTATCGCAGCAAAAACCTCCACCGAGAACATCTTCTTCTGTAAATGAAATGCAATTACCGCAACAAGGTGACTCTTTATCTTCTACTTTCATTAAAATAACATTTTATAGATTCACGCAATAACTTATTTTCCTCTGTAAGCAATCTAACTTCTTCTTGTAGTTGCTCTATGATATGCAAATACGATATTTCTTCAAGAGTTTTCATTTCATCAACTCCAATAAGAATCCTTTCTTCGCAACGTGAACCGCCTTACCAGTTGCTTTCGCTACCTCAGAAGAGAATAATACGGCATCGCCATTATTTGCACTCATGTGAATAAGAATAATCGCTTTCGTTCTTTCTAGTTTATTCTCTTTCAAGCAGTTCAGACATCTTTCCAAGCTCATGTGGGTAGCTTTCGCTCTAATGCCAATCTTCTTGGGAATAATGCCCTCTCTCACACTCTTATCAACCAACGAATCCATGTGATTGCATTCGATAAGGATATAGTCAAGTGGAAAAGACAGCTTATACTTTATATGATGGCTATCCGTAAGGAAAAGCATATCTCCCATATCTGGATGATAAATAATAAAGCCGCAAGGCTCTTTGGTGTCGTGAACTGTATCGAAAGCCTTTATAACGAAGTTACCAATGCGAAGCTCTTTAAGCATCGGTATGGCATTATAATGAAATTCACCTTCCTTAATCTTCTTTTCTTCCAAAGTACCTTTGGTTGCAAAGATATTGAAAGGTCGTGCATACTGACGAATAAACCCTGCGTGGTCGCCGTGGCTATGAGTAATCAAGCAACCGACAACCTTTTTGAGATTTCCTCCAAGTGCTTCTACGGCATCTTTTAAGGGCATTCCACATTCTATGATAAGTGCTTCATCATCATTCTGTAGGATATACCCATTACCAGAGCTTCCACTACCTAATGTAACTAATTGCATATTCTATACCTTATTATATATAGGAGAGAGATTCCTCTCTCTCCTATCCGTTATTTTACTGCTGCTTAAATATATCAGGCATTTCCTGTTTACCCATCGGCTGAGCCTTAGGCTTGGTTTGAGCCGCATTTTCTGCGGTCTGAGCGGTTTTCTGCTCATCACTTGGGGTATTATCAGCAGCCTTATTTTCCTCCTTATTCTCGCCATTATTCATATCAAGCGACTGTGAATTGGCTTGCTGTTCCTCTTGCTGCTGAGCTTGTGCGAGCTTCTCTTCGGCAGAAAGCTGCTCAACAGAAGTGTTAGTAACAGGAATCTCTTCATAATCGGCATCTTCTGCCTCATCTTTCGTCTGAAAGCCCATCATTATACCTGGGTCGGTCGTTCTGATAAACCAAGAAGCAGAACGATAACGAAGCATCAATTCTGGGATATTCTTCCATTTAGGATTACGGGAATACCAACCTTCATCCTTTGCCATCTGAATTGTTACGACAGGACCTTTCTTTACCTCTCCTGTTTTTAACTCTATGGCGTAAGCGTACATACCCCAATTATCCTTGCCTCTTTCGCCAACTTCCGCATAACTAAGCGTTGAGTATTTGCCCGTTGCGTTAAAGCAAGCAATAGCAAACTTTGCTTCAAAGGTAGGAGTACCATGAACAGCTACAAGGTTCTGTAAAACCATCAAAGGGTCAGCATTCATGCGAATAGCCATATTAAGACCAATCAAACAGTTACCAATGTTTCCCTTGTAGGCATCAGGTACAAATGAAGATTGAGCAAATACCTTTGCGATTCTCTGCCCTGCTTCAAAACCTTCAATAGAGCCAAAGATGTTAATACCTTTCTGTGGCTGTACTACAGCCAATTCTTTTGTTTCTTCCATGATTTCTATATTTATATTTTAAACTGATTTAATCTCCAAAGGCTGACCGTAGATACATTGCAAGTAGATAATCTGCTGCTCAACGGGAACGATATGCTCTGCCGATTCTTTGCGGTCAACGAACAGAGGTACGAAGATGTTTGAAGCCTTAGATATACCGCTGATAATATCAACACCCATATCAATAACAGTTCCATCATTCGTATTATCGTAGTCAATACCATCCTTATCAATAGCGGTACAGATTTCCTTCTCATCGTCATTGATCTTATTCTGCTCATAGAACTTCCAACGAATGAGTGAGAAGTATGAATTTACCTTCTGCTCAACAAGATTAATCTTTGCCTTCTTATAAGCTTTGATTTGGCTGATAACTTCACCACAATCAGCAATAATCTGAGATAACTCAACAGAGCGATTATTGAGCTTTTCCTTCTCTGTATCAATACGCTTGTTGGTCTCCTCACCTGCGATTTGATTAACTAACTCATCACGCTGAGAAGTAAGGGTCTTCTTTTTCTCCTTATTCTCTTCGATTGTAGCATCAACTTTCGCAACAGGCTTACTTGCTTCAATATCGGCGAGGTCTTTATCAAAGACTACCTTTTCCGCAGCAGCTTCCCAAGTTTGGTTCTGCTTCTCTGTGCGCTCGTCAATTAACTTCTGATACTCAGATTGGGCATTCTTTACCTTATCCTCATCTTGTGCCTTAGTAATCTGCTCATAGGTATTGATATTACCTTTGAGGACAGTTATCTGTTGCTTAATCTGAGCAGCCTCATTCTGTATTTTCGTGAGTTCTTCAGACTTATTCTTATTGAACTCAGCAACAGCGTTATCATACTCCTTTGCCTTCATTTCGTCCGTATAAGGACGACCACAAACTGGACAAACATCTGTTTGCTTATGGTTAAATTTCTTTTCGTTAGCATTATTCCACTCTTTAATCTTGTTATTGAAATTAATAGTGACCTCTGCCAAGGAAACCTTATTCTTCTTATTGGTCTCCATATTTGTAGTATATGCAGATTTTGCGTCATTGAGTTTCGTTGAAGCCGTAGAAATCTTCTTCGTAAGCTCATCAATCGCCTTAATCTTAGCATCTTGCCAAACCTTCTGTGCATTCGCAACCTTAACGTTATGCGCTTGCAATTTATTGAGGTAATCTTCCATAGCAGGGTCTTTCTCAGTCGTGCCCTCCAATGCCGCATCTATAGCAGCAATATCAGCATCAATCTTTGCTTTCTGTGCTTTGAGAGCAGTAAAATCGGCATCAACTCTTAGAGCCTCTTGTGCCTGAACCTTTGCAGGTATCAAATCCAACTCCTCTTCCGCTTTCTTCTTTGTTGCCTTCTGCTGTGTAAGCATATCGGAGAGTTCTTTCTTCTCTTTAATTACGCCCTTATACACAATAGGATAAGGCTTCATCAATTCTTCCTCATTGATTTTGCCTGCCAGCGACATAAGCATTTTACGGCGGTCATCAACCTTATAGGACATAAAGATGTTGATATTAGACAGTACGAGCCATTTATTGAGCGGACAAAGTTCTTCAAGTTTGGCGTTGAAATCTTTCTGTGAAAGAGGAACGTCATCGATAAGTCGCTCCTGTGTAGTACTTTGCAACTTCTCATCTGCTGTACCCTTATTTTTCCAATTCTCAGAAAGAATACGCTGTACCTTAATCTCTCGCTCATCATTATAGTTAAGTACTACTGTGACAGAGGTTTCAAGATGATGAATAACATCATTATTAATATCAAGAGGTTGTACGGTGGCATTCTTCTTGCTTATAACGCCGAAGATTGCCCAAAGATAGGCATCATAGATAGTTGTCTTACCTACCTTATTTGCGCCACTAATAATCATATTGTGGCTAAAGTTAATTTCTTGACCCCGAACCTTCTTGAAGTTCTGTAAGGTCATTGACTTGATTTCAATTTTCATTGTTGTATTTTTTATTAGCGTTAAACGGTTTATATTCGTGACCAGCCTTAGAACCAATGAGTGATTTCGCAAGTTCTTTGCTTAATTTGCTACATATAGCATTAACGATGCTAAGGTCAGTTCTTGCATCTTTCTTTCGCTCTTTGTTAGCATCGTTCTCTATCTGTGATAGTATTTGCACTCTTTCAGTATCAAATTTTTGCAATGCCTCCATAAGGTTCTGAGGATTGATAGTATTACCTACATATATCTTTCCATACCCCCCACCTACAAGTGATTCAAAAAAGTAGGTAAGTTCGCTTGGAGATAGATAATAGTAGATATTCCTAATACGCCTTGCCATAAAGACAACTTGTAGGCTATTTACCGAATTTCCAGCACCAAGAAGTCTAAATGTATCTAATAATTGAGCTTTCACCCATTTTAGAGCGAACCCTTCTCCATAATCATTATCTAAAGATGCTAATGTATTGGGATCTTTAAGAGCAGAAGTTAGTGAAGATACTGGCTCTTTTCGCTCACTGATTAAAGGATAATTGGTTTCTACCCACTCTTCGAAATTAATCAGCGTTAAAGACCGCTGCTGCTGTTCTTGCGAAATTAAGCTCTGTTCGCTGCTGCTGTTGCTGTACTTCGTCATACTCAGAATATATTTCATCCTCCCAGGCACGGGAATTAAGATAAGTTAGAGGGTGCTTCTGATACACCTTCTGAGTGATTGATGCAACATATCGTGGCGTAGCTGCCATACAAGCGGCTCTATCCTTTTTAGTCATGTGCATCCACTTCTTTAAGCATTTCTGCTTGCCGACACACTTACCATACATCTTCCACCAACTCTCGAACTCATCATTAATGATAGAGACAGATTGCGGAGGTATTACCTCGTAACCTTGGGATTCTAATAATGTGATTGCTTCTTGTATCTCCTTTTCCATATTTACACCTTATTATATATTATATATACTCGCCACCCCAAAATCGAGTAATCTCTGACCCTGCGATAGCTACTTGCCCATTCGGTCTTACAGTTCTATTAAGGAATCCACTTTTAATATAGCGGTAGATAGTCGTTGCACTAACACCTAGCTTTTCAGCAGTCTCCTTGATAGAATATTTGCCTTTCGGCTTCACATCAGGCGGTTCGTTTATCATCGTTACCTCCTTTCTTTTTATTGCGTTTGAGGATTCCATAGATGCTAGCCTCACACGCATATTTGAAGTCACTCATTGTACGCCGCACAGCCTCAGACTTCTTGAGACCCTGCTTCATGTAGTTCTCTACAGATTGAACTACCAAGCTCTCTTTCTCTTTTTGAGATTTAATAACCATATTTAACTATAAATTTATATAGAAATTAATATAAAATCACTATCTTTGCAACCGAAATATATCGGTGCTTTGTAATTACACCGCAAAATTAATAAAAAAATTCGAGAAACTATTATTTTCTATTAATATTTTAATAATAATTAATATAAAACGTATGAGTACACTATTGGAAAGAGCAAAAAAGGTAGCTGAGCACAAAGGAATGTCAATGGCTCAGTTTCAGGAGAAGATTGGTGTGAGCATCAGTCATTTCTACAATACAGATAAATTATCATTGAAAACAAAAAGAGCCGTCTCAGAGGTATTCCCAGATATTAATGCAGATTGGCTTGAAACGGGCGAAGGTTTTATGACTAACAATGATAAGCTACAAGAGGAAGGTAAATTTTATAAAGTACCCCTTCTTCCTGTTGCTGCGCAAGGTGGCACTCCAAATAATTTTGAGTATCAGATACAGCAGCACGATTGCGAAATGATGATTTCTCCTATTGAGAATATTTCGATGGCAATCACAGTTACGGGCGATAGTATGTCACCAGAGTACCCAAGCGGAAGTAAGGTTCTTGTGCAGAAGATTAACGAGAAGGCTTTCATTGAATGGGGCAACACTTATGTTCTCGACACCGTTAATGGTGCTATCGTTAAGAATGTATTCCAAGCAAAGGGCGATGATACAAAGATTATCTGCCGCTCGGTGAACCCTAATTTTGCAGACTTTTCCGTTGATGTCTCTGATATTAGAGGATGGTATAGAGTGCGCTGTTGTATCACCATAAAGTAACGTTAAAAAACGTAAAACGTGCAAATTTCGTGCAAATCGATTATCACAAAAGGCGTAAGTATTTGAATAACAAGTCGAAAGAAAGCACATACTGCATATTGTTAGAATATGCAAATAATTTCGCACTTATATGCTTTTTTTTTGTACTTTTGCAGTCGCAATGAGAAAAAAATTATATTTATACACATTATATTCGCTGTTTTTGCTTGCCAGTTGCGCTGACAAGAAACCGCAACAGGAACTCACTCCCTGGGGAACTCCCGTGGGCGAAGTGGAATCTATGGACGGTTCTGACGAAGAGGAATCTGACGAAAACGCAGCAGATGGCGATGCTGGCGCTCAGGCTCAGCAACGGGGTTTGTCGCTGTCGGATATCCAGGACAATGGCGAGCTGATCATGCTTACAGTGAATGGTCCTACCACCTATTATGATTACCACAACCACGGAATGGGTCTGCAGTACCTGCTCTGCGAGAAGTTTGCCCAGCAGATTGGTGTATCGTTGAGAGTGGAGGAATGCAAGGACACTACCGAGATGATTCAGAAACTCCAGAAGGGAGAAGGCGACATCATCGCCGTTCCCCTGCCCCGTCATATATTAAAAGGTGAAAAGTCATCGGCAGGAAAGAACAAAACGGCAGCAAAATCTGTTTCCGGAGATAGCAAGACTATCAATTTACTTTTCTGCGGCGTAACGCCTGATAAAGGCAAGACGCAGTGGGCGGTAGTTGGCGGCAACAAGAGTCTCGCCGATACACTGAACGGATGGTTCAAGCCAAAACTGATAGCCGAGGTGAAAAAGGAAGAGTCCTTCCTGCTCTCTACGGCAAGCATCCGCCGACATGTCTATTCTCCTTTCCTCAACCGTTCCAAGGGAGTCATCTCCCGCTACGACCATCTCTTTATGAGATACAGCGGAACGGCACGTATGGACTGGCGCCTGATGGCTGCACAGTGTTACCAGGAGAGTTGCTTCGACCCGAATGCCAAATCATGGGCTGGAGCCTGCGGACTGATGCAGATCATGCCATCTACCGCTGCCCACCTGGGATTACCGATGAGTGCCATTCACGATGCAGAGGCGAATGTGGCAGCAGCAGCCAGATACATGGCAGAACTCCAGGGACATTTCTCGGATGTAGGCGATCCGGCACAGCGTGCGCTCTTCGCCCTGGCTGCCTATAATGGTGGTTTTCACCATATCCGTGATGCAATGGCACTGACCAGGAAACATGGTGGCAACCCACAGAACTGGGGACATGTAAGAGAATACGTGCTGCGCCTTACCCAACCCGCCTATTATGGCGACCCAGTGGTGAAATATGGTTATATGCGAGGTACAGAGACGGCAGATTATGTAGATAGAATCCGTGCCCGCTGGAGCGAGTACTGCGGTGGAGCCAGCTTCCACGAGAGCTATCGGGGCGGCAGCCGTGGTCCGCACATCGGAAGAGGTGCCGACTCCTTCAATGGAGCACCGGTAAAATCAAAGAGAAACTATCAAAGGAAATACCATATATAAAATATGATATAGATTGGCCCCACACGGGCTGAAAGCCTAGAAGCACCTAGCCCAGGGCAACACCCTGGGTAAACATAGAGTATAACAGAAGCGCCCTGAAAGGGCAAAAGCATTAAATCTACTATGCTTTTGCTCTTTCAGGGCGCTTTGCTAATTAGAATTACTTACCCAAAACCTCATCGAGCAAGGTGTAGAATGCAGGATCCTCACCCACGATGGTCTTTACGATCTTGCCGTCAGGACCCACAACAATCTTGGTAGGGAAACCCTGGATACCATACTTATCCAGAAGATCGCCGCCTTTTGGATTATATACGTGAATCCATGGCAACTGATGCTTCTCAACGGCAGCCTTCCATTTAGCCTCGGTATCGTTGCAATCAACACCCAGGATCTCGAACTTACCCTTATACTTCTCGTAGTACTCCTTCATCTTAGGCATACCCTTGATGCACCAACCGCACCATGAACCCCAGAAGTCGATGACAACATACTTGCCACGAAGACTGGAAAGAGAGAATGGCTTGCCATTGATGTCGTTCAAGGTGAAGTCAGGAGCATCTATACCGGAAGCCTGCAACTTCTTAGCCTTCTCATCAGCCTCTGCACGCTTCTTAGCCATATCAATAAAATACTGATAATAGGCCTTCATTCTTCCATTCTTCACATTCTCAGAGAGTAAGCCTAGAAGTTCCTTCATCTGGTCGTAATCATCCATCTTCTCGAAAAGTGTGGCACATGCCTCGTTATCAGGGTTCTGCTTGACGAAAGCAAAGATTTTCTCCGTTCTAGTCTTCAGCAAAGCAGGCATTTTTTTCTCATACTCATTCATGATGGTCTCACGGTCTTCACCATTCTTCGTGCGAGCATCCAGAGATTCAGAATACTCCTTCAAATCCTTCTCGGCAGACTCCATCATCAAATCAACCTCATGATACTGCTGGTAGAACTTGCTACCGGCAATATCGAAACGGGTAGCGAAATCACCCTTTATCTCAGCCTTCTCGTCTGGCACGCAAGGGAAGTTGAACATCTTTCGTTCCAAACCACGATAGGTCTTCGGTGTCAGGAAAGCACGGTTTGACACCTTGGTAAGATTATCAGAATAGGTAAACTTACCATTTCTAACCAAGATGGTATCCATCTTCACATCACGGCCTTTGAACACGATTACAGAATCGGTAGCAAAGTTCTTCAAATCCACTTTTACCTGAAAGTTGCTCTTCTGAGCCATTGCAGCTGTCGATGCCAGCACCAAGGCTGCACTCAAAATCATTTTCTTCATTGTATCTTCTTATATCTTTGTTTTTTCCATTTTGAAATTAATCCTCATACTCCGTAGTATCTTCGATACCTGCCTCAGCCAGGGCTTCCTTGCGTTCCACGCAGGTACCGCACTTTCCACAGTGCTTCTCGCCACCCTTGTAGCAGCTCCAGGTCTCGGCATAGTCAATGCCCAGTTTCTTGCCGATAGCTGCAATCTCACCCTTGGTGATGTTGGTGTAAGGAGCCACCACGCGAACATCTACGAAGGTGCCAGCCTCGGCAGCCTCATCGATTGCCTTGATAAATTCAGGGCGACAGTCCGGATAGATAGTGTGGTCGCCGCCGTGATTGGCGATGAGCACCTTCTTCAGATTGTTGCTCTCAGCGATACCGATGGCGATACTCAGCATGATACCATTACGGAAAGGCACCACGGTAGATTTCATATTGTCATCGGCATAATGTCCCTCAGGGATGGCATCGGCACCTTCCAGGAGAGAACTCTTGAAATACTGATGCATGAATCCCAGATCAATGGTGATATGCTTGATGCCCAGTCGCTCGCAGTGCATCTTGGCGAAAGGAATCTCCCGCTCGTTGTGGTTACTGCCATAATTGAAACTGATACCCAGGGCTATCTCGTCCTTCTTGTCATAGAGCAGGGTAATACTGTCCATACCGCCGCTCACAATAATTACTGAATCCTTCATTTACTTTGAACTTAATATTTATAAAATCAGATTATATTTATAAATTCAGACTATACACTAAAATCTGCGTAATCCGCGAAATCTGCGTGAGATCTTCACCCGAACAGGCAGCGAAACGCCTCTTCCACCTTCCTTACGGGATGAATCTCTATCTGATATTTCTTATGGTCGAAACCATGATAATTATATTTCGGAATGATGATATGCTGGAATCCGAGCTTCTCTGCCTCAGCGATGCGCTGCTCGATACGGCTCACCGGACGAACCTCGCCACTGAGTCCTACCTCGCCACACATACACCAGCCCTGCTCTATCGCTGTATCCACATTGCTGCTCAATACCGCTACCAGTACACTCAGGTCCATCGCAGGGTCCGTCACTCGCAAGCCTCCCGCAATGTTCAGAAACACATCTTTCGCCATCAGCTTGAAGCCCACTCGCTTCTCCATCACTGCAAGGAGCATATTCAGTCTTCGCTGGTCGAAACCCGTTGCCGAGCGCTGGGGAGTTCCGTATGCCGCCGTGCTCACCAGAGCCTGCGTTTCCACCAGGAACGGGCGTACACCCTCAATGGCAGCACTGATGGCAACACCCGACAATCCGTCGTGGTCTTCCGTAAGGAGCAGTTCCGACGGATTGCTCACCTGTCTCAATCCTCCCTGCAGCATCTCATAGATGCCGAGTTCCGAAGTGCTTCCGAATCGGTTCTTGATGCTTCGCAGGATGCGGTACATATAATGCTGATCACCCTCAAACTGAATGACGGTATCCACAATATGCTCCAGAATCTTCGGACCAGCCAGGGTTCCCTCCTTATTAATATGTCCGATCAGGATAACAGGGATACCGCTGGTCTTGGCAAATCTCAGGAGCGATGCTGCGCATTCACGCACCTGTGAAACCGATCCCGGAGAACTATCCACACTCTCTGTAGCAATGGTTTGAATAGAATCAATAACTATCAGTTCTGGAGCTACTTGCTGAATATGGGAAAAGATTTTCTCTAACTGTGTTTCACAGAGAATCGTAATATGATCGAAGGCATTCTCCGGTGGATTTCCATCTGCCGAAGCAGCATCTCCAGTTGAACCATTCTTCAGCATAGCCTGTCCCTTCGCCAGTCTGTCAGCTCTCAGCTTAATCTGATGAGCACTCTCCTCACCGCTCACATACAGCACCCTTCTATGTTTCATATTCAGGATGGTCTGCAGCGTAAGGGTACTCTTTCCGATGCCCGGTTCACCGCCCAGCAGGGTGATGCTTCCCGGCACCATACCGCCACCCAGTACGCGGTTCAGCTCCTCGTCCATCATATCGATACGCGGCTCATCCACAGCCGAAATATCCTTCAGATTCATCGGCTTGGCATCCGCGTCGGAGTGTTGCCCACCAAACATGGTAGCAGCCCCGCCATGCCTCATGGTCATGCCAGCGCTTTTAGCCGCCTGCGATCCCGAATCAGCCGCAATGCGTATCTCCTTAAAAGTATTCCATTGTCCGCAGCTAGGGCATTTACCCATCCACTTGGCACTTTCCTGCCCGCAGTTGCTGCAAACGTATGCTATTTTATCTTTTGCCATAACGATTGAATTTGTCGGCAAAGGTACAGTTTTTTTTCTTTAAACACTAAAAAAGTAACCATTTTTACATTTTATAACCATCGTTTTGCAAAGTAGATATGGCAAAAAAGCTTATCTACCACAAAAAATCTTTAAATCGTAGCAGAAAGATTTGGTAGTACCGATTATTTTTGTTACTTTTGCCTACGGAAAGAGTTTGTTACGACCCGACACCACTCCTATTTTATAGTATGCACATAGGAGCCTGATAAGCTCACTAGTCGTAGGGCAAAGGTCGTTTCAGCAGTAAACAGGGTTAATAACATAATACTAATATAAAAATTTAGGTAAAATGAAAATTGAGAATTTTAACTTTGCTGGTCACAAGGCAATCGTACGCGTTGATTTCAACGTGCCATTGGATGAGAATGGTAATGTAACAGACGACACTCGTATCCGCGGTGCCCTCCCTACTTTGAAGAAGGTACTCGCAGACGGTGGTGCGCTCATCATGATGAGCCACATGGGTAAGCCAAAGGGCAAGGTTAAGCCAGAGCTTTCACTCTCTCAGATTGTTAAGAACGTATCAGACGCTCTCGGTGTAGAGGTTAAGTTTGCTAAGGACTGCGGTAACGCTGATGCTGAGGCTGCTGCCTTGAAGCCAGGTGAGGCTCTCTTGCTCGAGAACCTTCGTTTCTATCCTGAAGAGGAAGGCAAGCCAGTAGGTGTAGAGAAGGGTACTCCTGAGTTCGACGCTGCTAAGGCTGAGATGAAGGAGCGTCAGAAGAAGTTCGCTGCTAAGTTGGCTTCTTACGCTGACGTATATGTAATGGACGCATTCGGTACAGCTCACCGCAAGCACGCTTCTACAGCTGTCATCGCAGATTCTTTCGACAAGGATCACAAGATGCTCGGTTTCCTGATGGAGAAAGAGGTAAAGGCTGTTGACGCAGTTCTCGGCAACATCAAGCGCCCATTCACAGCTATCATGGGTGGTTCTAAGGTTTCTACCAAGATCGGTATCATCGAGAACTTGTTGACTAAGGTTGACAACCTGATTCTCTGCGGTGGTATGACTTATACATTCTCTAAGGCTCTCGGCGGCAAGATCGGTATGTCTATCTGCGAGGATGACAAGCTCGACGTTGCTCTCGACGTAATCAAGAAGGCTAAGGAGAACGGTGTAAACCTCGTACTCGGCACAGACTCTATCTGCGGTGACGACTTCAAGAACGACTGCAATACCCAGGTTTGCCCATCTAACAACATCCCTGACGGCTGGGAGGGTATGGACGCAGGTCCTGAGACTCGCAAGGCTTTCGCTGCAGCTATCAAGGGTGCTAAGACAATCCTCTGGAACGGTCCTGCAGGTGTATTCGAGTTCGACAACTTCGCTGGTGGTTCTAAGGCTATCGCTGACGCAATCGCTGAGGCTACTAAGGAAGGTGCATTCTCACTCATCGGTGGTGGCGACTCTGTAGCTTGTATCAACAAGTTCGGTTTGGCAGATCAGGTATCTTATATCTCTACAGGTGGTGGTGCTCTTCTCGAGGCTATCGAGGGTAAGGTATTGCCAGGTGTAGCAGCTATTGAGAAGTAATCAATAGGTTTCTATATAAATTGAGTTCGGGGGCATCCCATCCGTGGATGTCCTCGAATTTTTCAATATAAGATACCCTGCCTTAATAATCACGATACAGTATTCCCTTTATTCAATATATTATTAAAACCGAAAATTTAAAAGAAATTAATGGATTGGATTATTAATCTTTTCACCAACACAGAGTCGGTGGCTCACATCGCCCTACTCTACGCAATCGTGATTGCTGTTGGTGTGTATCTGGGAAAGATCAAGATCGGTGGCATCTCGCTGGGTGTTACCTTCGTGCTCTTCGCAGGTATCCTGGCCGGCCACGTGGGCTTCACGGGCCCTAAGGAAATCCTTACCTTCGTGCAAGACTTCGGATTGATACTCTTTGTCTTCATGATTGGTATGCAGGTGGGTCCTGGCTTCTTCGAGAGTTTCAAGAAAGGTGGTGTGACGCTGAACTTACTTTCTGCCACAGCTATCCTGCTCAACATCCTCGTGATGTTCGGATGCTATTACCTCTTCTTCGACACCAGCAACCCACAGAACCTGCCTATGATGGTGGGTACCCTCTATGGTGCGGTTACCAACACCCCAGGTCTTGGTGCTGCCAACGAGGCATTGCTCAGTGTTTTCCCTAACGGTGCTCCTAGCATCGCCAATGGTTATGCCTGTGCCTATCCTCTGGGTGTGGTTGGAATCATTGGTGCTACCATCCTCATCAAGTACATCACCCGCGTGGATATGGCTGCAGAAGAAGAGCAGCTCAACGAGGAGGAAGCTGCCAACCCTCATGCAAAACCTCACAATATGCACCTGCGCGTGGAGAATGCCTACATCGCAGGTAGAACACTGAGAGAGGTTTCTGAGTTCTTGAACCGAGACATCGTCTGCTCAAGACTCCTCCATAACGGAGAGGTAAGCATCCCTAACAGCAAGACTACATTTGAGGTAGGCGATGAGCTGCTCGTGGTTTGTGCTGAGGCTGATGCAGAGGCCATCAAGGCTTTCATCGGTCCTGAGATTGATGCAGAGTGGGACCGCGAGAAGGATGAGGTTCAGCATTTCGTATCCAGAAGAATCATCGTAACCCGTCCTGAGATGAACGGTAAGACCCTTGGTAAGATGCACTTCTCCAGTGTATATGGTGTGAACGTGACCCGTATTTCCCGTCAGGGTATGGATCTCTTCGCAGGCCGTAACCACCACTTCCACGTGGGCGACCGCGTGATGGTAGTAGGTCCTGAGGAGAATGTAAACCGTGTGGCTGAAATCATGGGTAACTCTGTAAAGCGCCTCGATGCGCCTAACATCGCTACCATCTTCATCGGTATCATGGTGGGTATCATCTTCGGTTCTCTCCCATTCGCTATCCCTGGCATGCCAGTGCCATTGAAGCTGGGTATCGCAGGTGGTCCGCTCATCATCGCCATCCTCATCGGCCGTTTCGGTTATCGCATGAAGCTGGTTACCTATACCACTACCTCCGCCAACATGATGCTGCGAGAGATAGGACTGGTACTCTTCCTGGCGAGTGTGGGAATCAAGGCTGGTGCCGGATTCTGGGACACAGTGGTTCAGGGCGACGGATTGAAGTATGTGGGATGCGGTTTCCTCATCACCATCATTCCTATCCTCATCGTGGGTACCATCGCCAGATTGAAGTTCAAGTTCAACTACTTCACCATCATGGGTATGCTTGCCGGTACTTATACCGACCCTCCTGCCCTGGCTTATGCCAACGCATCATGCTCTAAGGAGGCTCCAGCCGTAGGTTACTCTACCGTATATCCATTGAGTATGTTCCTCCGTATCTTTACAGCCCAGATCGTGGTGCTGTTCTTCTGCGGAGCATAAACGCTTACAAAAGTTAACAAAACAACTAGTAATAGTTATAAATTATAAAAGAGGTGCACAAAGATAAAAAATTGTGCACCTTTTTTGTTGCCTTTTCACAAATTATTCGTAACTTTGACGCATTAAAACAACAGACAAGAAAACCTAATGTGATTTTCTTAAAAATGAAAACTTCTAAAACGTTGATATGCGTATGAAGAAATTGGGATTTTTGATAACCATGCTAGTCATCGCATCCTTGCCCGCTTGGAGCCAGGGAGCCAAGAGCATCCGTATTACGGAGGTGATGACCCACAACCGTACCAACCTCGTAGATGAGTACGGTCAGCACAAACCATGGGTGGAATTGAGCAATTCCTCCTTTACCACGTATAACGTACGCGGTATGTTCCTAACCACCGACCGACGGGTTCTCAACAAGAATCTATCGCCCGAAGCACGCCGACAACTGATGTGCCCCTTGCCGAACAACGAGCCCCGAACCACACTGGGCGGCAAGAAAAGCATCGTCATCTTCGACAGCAGTTCCTGGTACAAGGACGGCTGGAACGGGCAGTTCTGGAAGGCAAAGGATTCTTCCAACATAGGTCCTTTCCACCTCAATCTGATTCTACAAGAGAAGAAGTCCAACTGGATAGCCCTCTATGACGGAAATGCCGTAGACTTGATAGACTCCGTAAGCGTACCTGTATTGGCAGCCGACGAGAGCTACGAACTGAGCCAGGATTTCAAGACATGGGAGAAAGCCATAGCTGGAGCCATCACCCCGGGCTATCTGCCACAACACGTAGGTCTGAGCAAGGCACAGCTTCTGAAGAAGCAGGATCCATACGGCATCGGCATCTCCGTGCTTTCAATGGGCATCGTATTTTCATGTCTCGCCCTCCTCTTCGTCGTATTTTGGGCATTCGGAGCCTACATGAAACACAAGCAGCGCATCGCCCGTGCCACCGAGAAGCATGCCACCTTATTATATAAGACCGGCAAGAAGACCATTGAAGTAACGCAAGACCTGAGTCATAAGACCAATATCCTGCTGAAGGATGGTCTGAAGACCAAGGGTATCGACAAGGAAATCTACATGGCGGTCATCTCGCTCGCCCTCAAGGAATACCTGGAGGATGTACATGATGTAGAATCCGGCATCATTACCATCAAGCCTAAACAGACAAGATGGAATGCTCCGAAATTCAATAATATCAATAATTCTAAATAACAGAAACTATGGCTAAGTATCAATATACAGTGAAAGGAGTCGATTACGAAGTCGAGATCCAGGATATAGAAGGCAACATCGCCAATGTAACCGTGAATGGCATCCCATTTGAGGTAGAAATGAAGCAGCCAGTAAAGGCTGGCAAGCAGAAAGTGAAGTTGGGAGGGACAGCTAACGAAGGAGCTAGCAGCTCATCATTAGCCCCTCAGAGCGCAAAGGCATCTGCGGATTTGCAATCCGCAGCAAGCAGCGGTCAAACAGGAGATGCAGGAAAGGCAGCTACCGGCAAACCAGTGGTAGCCCCTCTGCCTGGCACCATCAACGAAATCAAGGTGAAGGTGGGTGACAAGGTTAACGCAGGCGATACCGTCGTGATTCTCGAAGCCATGAAGATGCAGAACAACATCGAGGCAGAGACTTCCGGAACCATCACCAGCATCAACGTTAATAAAGGCGATGCCGTGATGGAAGGAGATACGTTAGTAACCATTAAATAGATAGCTTATGGATTTCATCATACAAAACTTCAATGAGTTCCTGACCTATACGGGCTTTGCAAACGCCACGGCAGGGAACCTCGCCATGATCGTGATAGGAGTTATCTGCATCTGGCTTGCCATCAAGAAGGATTTCGAACCACTTCTCCTGGTGCCCATCGGACTGGGCATCATCCTGGGCAACATCCCCTTCCGTGCTGATGCCGGACTCGAAATAGGCCTATACGAAGATAACTCGGTGTTGAATATCTTCTATCAGGGCGTAAAACAGGGCTGGTATCCCCCACTCGTATTCCTGGGCATCGGAGCGATGACCGATTTTTCGGCATTAATATCCAATCCGAAGCTGATATTAATCGGTGCAGCTGCCCAGTTTGGCATCTTCGGTGCCTACATGATAGCACTGGCTCTGGGGTTCGAACCGAACCAGGCAGCCGGTATTGCCATCATAGGTGGTGCCGACGGACCTACCGCCATCTTCCTGAGCAGTAAGTTAAGTCCTAACCTGATGGGAGCCATCGCCGTTTGTGCCTATTCCTATATGGCTTTGGTGCCAGTGATTCAGCCTCCATTGATGCGTCTGCTCACCACCAAGGAAGAGCGCATCATCAAGATGAAGCCAGCACGTCAGGTATCACAGACAGAGAAGATTCTCTTCCCTATCGTCGGTTTGCTGCTCACCACCTTCATCGTGCCATCAGGTCTGCCATTGCTCGGTATGCTTTTCTTCGGAAATCTCCTGAAGGAAAGTGGAAAGACGACTAGACTTGCCAAGACAGCAGGCAGCAGTCTGAATGACATCGTGGTGATGCTGCTCGGCTTGACAGTAGGCTGTTCTACCCAGGCATCTGAGTTTCTCACCCTGAACACCATCAAGATCTTCGCCCTCGGTGCCCTGGCATTCATCATCGCTTCAGCCAGCGGTATCCTCTTTGTGAAACTGATGAACCTCTTCCTGCCAAAGGGCAAGAAGCTGAACCCACTGATCGGAAATGCCGGTGTGAGTGCCGTGCCTATGAGTGCCCGCATCAGCAACAACCTCGGTTTGGAGTACGACCGCCACAACTTCCTGCTCATGCACGCCATGGGTCCGAATGTTGCAGGTGTTATCGGTTCCGCCGTAGCCGCCGGCGCCCTGCTGGGATTCTTTAATTAAAATAGAGTTTTAAACGTGGCTTAAGGACGCCCTGAAAGGGCAAAAGCCCCTAGCCCAGGGCAACACCCTGGGTTAGCTATCCAACAAAGAAAACGCCCTGAAAGGGCAAAAGCTTCCAACATCCAAAGCTTTTGCCCTTTCAGGGCGAACTTTTATATTCATCCGAATACCCAGGGCGTTGCCCTGGGCTAGGAGCTTCTGCCCTTTCAGGGCGTGCATCCTAGCTCTTCTTGATTTTCATTTTGCCTTCGAGCGAGATGATGATTTCCACCTGATAGCTCATACTGCTGTCCGGCATAGCCAAAACCACTCTATAATGAAGCCCATCGGTATCCACCTTTTTCAGTACGATATCACTCAAAATCGCCTGCTTGAGGAACTCATGAGGAACCTGTCCATCGAAATCCTCCTTGCGGAAGTCACGGCCGAAAATTCTGCTGGCTCCCCGGTAGATATTCACATTCACGATGTTGTCGTAATAGACATTATCCACCTCTACGCCATCATCATTGTATGAACTCTTGAATACCTTATAGGTAGTAGGGTTCACCTGCACATAGAGATGCAGCTTCTCATCGCCCGCATACACCACAGAATCTCTCTTGATGAGCGTATTCTGATTGAGAACCACAGGCTGCTGATGCAGGAACTGCTGCAGATAAGAAGCATCGTCGGTCTTGACGAGTTTCATGATATCGCCATTCAGCACCTTGAACTGGAAGATATGAGCAGCCTGCTTGATAATCGGGTATTTAGTTGTATTGGCACCCTTCATCACCAGCGTATCGCCAGCAATATAGAAATATACCGGTTGGCTGGTAGAATCAGGATAGTAGATGGTGTCACCCTTCACGCGAAAGACAACATTATCTTCATCATCGCCATCCAACCAGATGCCCTGGAGCATTTTCTTGGCAGCAGTATCCTCCTTTACTCCGGCAGAATCCTTACCCGCAGATTTCTGTCCGCAGCTGGCCATCGCCGCCAGGAGGCTTGCGCACAACAATATGTTAATAACTTGTTTCATCTTTTCACGATATCTTACTCAAAATACTCAGCCTCCTCAAAAGACAGCGCCTTATTGAGGTCTTTTTCTGAGAGCAATACATTTTCGCCCTCAATAGGCCACTTGATACCAATGGTTTCATCATTCCAGCGGATACTTGCCTCAGCTTGAGGAGCATAAGAGTTATCTACTTTATAGGTAAAGATTGCCTCGTCGCTGAGCACGAGGAAACCATGCGCAAAGCCACGAGGAATGAAGAACTGCAACTTATTCTCCCCGCTCAGTTCCACCATTACATACTTGCCGAAGGTCTTGCTGTCTTTACGCAAATCTACCGCAACATCCAGGACCTTACCCTTGATGACACGCACCAGTTTAGCCTGCGAACTTTCGCCCTTCTGATAATGAAGGCCTCGAAGCACGCCTCTACTCGACATAGACTCATTGTCTTGCACAAACTCAACATGATAACCAATGTGGGCATCAAACTCAGCCTGTTTCCAAGCCTCGAAAAAGTAGCCTCTAGCATCATCAAACACTTTTGGCTGTATGACCCACACTCCTTCTATTTCGGTCTCTGTATATTCCATTGCTATACTGTTCTATTTTTTAGTGGCAAAGGTAATACTTTTTGGCGATATGACAAAACAAATTAAACTTTTTATCACTCCTTACGAAAATTTCCCTTAAAATAGTTGTCCAATTCCCAAAAAAGCCGTACCTTTGCAAAAGATATTCAGAAAAAGAAGATAAACATTTAGACGTGATAGAAATTAACCGACATATAGAAATTCTACTCTTGAGCAACGATTGTGTAATCGTACCAGGCTTTGGTGGATTCATGGCTCATCATGTAGATGCACGTTACGATGGCAGAGACAATATGTTTTTGCCACCGCTGAGAACTGTAGGATTCAATCCGCAGCTCACGATGAACGATTCCCTCCTCGCACTCTCGTACGTGGAGACTTACGATATCAGCTACCCTGAGGCATTGCGCCGTATTGAGGATGAGGTAGTTGAAATCAGACAATCATTGGAAAACGAAGGTAAATTCGAAATAGAAAATATCGGTATGCTCTTCCTCAACGAAGATGGCAACATCAGTTTCGAGCCATGCGAGGCAGGCATTCTTACTCCAGACTTCTATGGTTTGGGCGGTTTCGATATGCTTCCTATCGCACAGATTGACAACGGTAAACAGCAGAACGAGAATCAAAACGTGGCTATGACTGTAAATCTTGCCAAGGATGAACAGCCAGTTAAAAACGAGGCAGAAGCACCTGCTGCTCCTGCCAACAATTCGGTATTCATCGCAGAAGAAGAAGAGGAAGAAGAGGAAAAGGCAGAATTCATCAGCATCAAGAAGAGCTGGCTGCGCAACATGGCAGCAGCCTGCATCGCCCTCATCGCCTTCTTCACCATCTCTACTCCACTCGGAAGTCCTACTATCGAGAAGAGCCAGATTGACACGGGGATGCTTACCCGCATCATGCCTAAAGAGATGACTCCGGTAAAAAGCAATGAACTGCTGCTCCCTACTGATGAAGCGAAGCTGATGGAGACCACTCCTACCGACAAGGCAGAAAAAACTCCGGCAATGGCACAGGATAAAGAGATTACTACTCCAACTGCCTCTTATTACAGCATCGTATTGGCAAGCCGCGTGACCAAACGCAATGCAGCCAGTTATGTGGAACACTTGCAGGGCAAGGGCTTCAAAGAGGCAAGAGTTCTGATTACCGACAACAACGTAAAGGTGATTTATGGCAACTACCGCTCTGAGAGCGAGGCATATAACACCCTCAACCGACTCCATACCAACGAGGCTTTCACAGATGGCTGGATTACAAAGGTAAAGGAGTAGTATACATTATTATTATATAGAAAGAAATCAAGAAAAAAAATAGATATGAAAAGAGTACGTTGCCCTAAATGCGATAATTTCATCACGTTCGACGAAACCAAATACGAGGCAGGCCAGAGTCTGGTCTTCGTTTGTCCTAATTGCAACAAGCAGTTTGGCATCCGTATGGGCGTTTCCAAACTCCGCGAAACCCGCAAGGAAGAACAGATTGATGAAAATGCCAATGAGAATGGCGTAGGCTCCATCGTTGTTATCGAAAACGTATTCGCCTACAAGCAGGTCATCCCTTTGCAGATGGGCGACAACGTCATCGGAAGATATATGAAGAACAGTGGCATCAACTGCCCTATCGAGACCGTAGATCCGAGTGTAGATATGAACCACTGCGTAATCAATGTAAGCCGCGACAAGAAAGGAAAATTGAAATATGTGCTGCGCGATGGTCCTAGCTACACCGGCACCTTCGTAGATAACGAAATCCTGGGCGACCGTGAGCGCCGTGTCATCGAAGACGGCACCCTCTTCACCATCGGAGCCACCAGCATCATCCTCCGCACGGCAGACAGCGAGGAGGAATAACGGGAAAATAACAAGTTGAAATAAAACCAAGGGTTAGAGTAGGAAAAATCTTACTCTAACCCTTTTTTACTGATAAACACGTATAAATATACCAATTATTCTTACTTTCTGCAAGAAATCATAGCGATATAGTAATCTTTTTGCTAATATTTTCGTTAGATTGAAAGAAAATGTGTACCTTTGCAACAGAAATTAGCAATACGTGGGACCAATACTCCCGATACGTACAAAAAAACAGAAGAATTACGTTAGGTTATGGATGTAGCAATCGTAAAATACAATGCCGGAAATATCTATTCCGTAGTCAACGCCATGAAGCGTTTGGGCATAGAACCAGTACTCACTGATGATGCCGAAATGCTCCAGAAGGCAGACCGCGTACTGTTTCCAGGTCAGGGTCAGGCAAGGGAAGCCATGGAATATCTCAAGGCTCACCAGCTGGATCAGGTGATCAAGAATCTCAAGCAACCCGTATTGGGCATTTGCGTGGGACAGCAGCTCTTGTGCCGACATTCGGAAGAAGGCGATGTAGATTGCATCGGCATCTTCGATGTGGATGTGAAGCGATTCCAGCCGCAGAAGCACGAAGACAAGGTACCAGCTATGGGATGGAACGAGATATACGATCTGAAGACGGAGCTTTACAAGGGATTCGGAAACAGAGCCGATGCAGCAGATGCAGCTATGGGAGAAGCCCTGCAGCATCCCTACTCTTATTTCGTACACAGCTACTATGTGCCACTCTGCGAGGAGACCATCGCCAAGGCTGATTACATTCTGCCTTACAGCGCATCGCTCCACAAAGACAACTTCTATACCTGCCAGTTCCATCCTGAAAAGAGCGGAAAGGTAGGAGAACAGATTTTAAAGAACTTCCTGGAAATAAAATAGCAATAAAAGAAATATGATAGAATTAATTCCTGCCATCGACTTGATAAATGGCCAGTGCGTTCGTCTGACAAAAGGCGATTACGACCAGAAGAAGGTCTATAACGACAATCCGGCTGAAGTAGCCAAAGACTTCGAGAAGCTGGGATTCAAGCGACTCCACGTAGTGGATCTGGACGGAGCCAAGTCGAAACACATCGTAAATGATGCTGTACTGAAGGCGATTACCACCGAAACGAATCTGACTGTAGATTTCGGAGGCGGAATCAAGACCGGGGAAGACATCGAGAAGGCATTCGCTGCAGGAGCCAGTATGGTAACCGTAGGCAGCATCGCCGTTACCAATCCCGACCTCTTTATGGAGTGGATAGATAAATATGGTGCCGACAAACTTATCCTCGGAGCCGATGTAAGAAACGGCAAGATTTCTATCAATGGATGGAAAGAGGATTCATCAGAAGACCTCCTCCCCTTCCTCAAGAAATACATCGACAAGGGTGTGCGCTATGTGCTCTGCACAGAAATCAGCAAGGATGGCACCCTGCAGGGTCCTGCCATCGAACTATATAAAGAGGTAATGGCAGCCTACCCTCAGCTTCACCTCATCGCCTCGGGCGGAGTGAGCTGCAATGAAGACATTGAGGCTCTGCAAGCTGCCGGCATCCCAGCAGTAGTCTTCGGCAAGGCATTCTACGAGGGTAAGATTGATGTAGAAAAGTTAGGAGTTAAGTAATCATAAAGTTCAAAGTTCAATGGTCAAAGTTCAAAGTAACAAAGGTTTGGCAAAGCGAATCGTCCCTTGTCTTGACGTGAAAAACGGAGAGACCGTGAAGGGAACGAACTTCGTGAACCTGAGAAGCGCAGGCGACCCGGTAGAACTGGGCAAGGCCTATAGCGATGCAGGTGCCGATGAACTCGTATTCCTTGACATCACAGCTAGCTTCGAAGAGCGCAAGACCTTTACAGATATGGTAACTCGCGTAGCTGCCGAAATCAATATCCCATTTACCGTGGGTGGCGGCATCAACGAGCTGAAGGATGTAGATCGACTCCTCAATGCAGGCGCCGACAAGGTTAGTATCAACAGTGCAGCCATCCGGCATCCGGAGCTCATCAACGAGATAGCCAACCATTACGGCTCACAGGTCTGCGTCTGCGCCATCGATGCCCGTCTCGATCCCGACGGCTGGCATTGCTACGTGAAGGGCGGAAGAGAGCGAGTAGAACTCGGTCTGTTTGATTGGGCTAGAGAAGTTGCCGACCGTGGTGCCGGCGAGATTCTCTTCACCAGTATGGACCACGACGGTGTGAAGCAAGGCTTTGCCAATGAAGCCCTCGCCCGCCTTGCAGAGGAAGTAAGCATTCCTATCATTGCATCGGGTGGAGCTGGCAAGATGGAACATTTCCGTGATGCCTTCACCCTGGGAAAGGCAGATGCAGCACTGGCAGCCAGTGTCTTCCACTTCGGTGAAATCGCCATACCTGACCTGAAAAATTACCTCCGAAAAGAAGGCATCAACGTCAGGTTATAAACCGGAGCCTTAAGGCTAGATATTTTTACCCTTAAGGGAAAATAATAATACCCTTAAGGGAAAATATATTTTTCCTTAAGGATAGATAAATCCCCTATGATAGGGCGGAATTGACAATGGAGTAAGCAAACAATTAAATTGTAAAGATAAAATGGAAATAGATTTTGAAAAAATGGGCGGACTTGTTCCTGCCATCATCCAGGACGCCGTAACCAAGAATGTCCTGATGCTGGGATTCATGAACAAGGAAGCATACGATAAAACCATCCAAACCAAGAAGGTTACTTTCTGGAGCCGTTCTCGCAACTGTCTTTGGACCAAGGGAGAGACCTCAGGAAACTTCCTTAATCTGGTAAGCATTCAGATAGACTGCGACAACGATACCTTCCTGGTAAAGGTTCATCCAGATGGTCCTACCTGCCACAAAGGCACCGATACCTGCTGGGCTGAGGAAAATACGCTGAACCCTATCCTCTTCCTCTCTGAGTTGCAGGACTTCATCGACAAGCGCCACGAGGAGATGCCTGAGGGCAGCTACACCACCAGTCTCTTCAAGAAAGGCGTCAACAAGATGGCGCAAAAGGTTGGAGAAGAAGCCATTGAGACGGTTATCGAAGCTACAAACGGAACCGACGACAAGCTCATCTACGAGAGTTCCGACCTGCTCTACCATCTCATCGTACTGCTCACCAGCAAGGGCTTGCGAATCGAGGATGTAGTAAAGGAGCTCCAAATGCGACACGACCCGGAATGGGACAAGAAGCGCCGCGTTGCAAAGAGCAAAGGAGAAATGAAATAATATATCTAGCTCAAGGCTATCTTGCAGCAGCTCGCCCTGAAAGGGCAGAAGCCCCTAGCCCAGGGCAACACCCTGGGTATAAAAAGATATTGGCAATACGCCCTGAAAGGGCAAAAGCTTTCAAATACATTAAATAAAGGAGAAAAAATTAGGATGTTAATAGATTATCAAAACGTCAGCATATACCAAGCCGACAAGTGCGTGCTCAAGGGCATCAACTTCCATGTGGATGAAGGAGAGTTCGCTTATCTTATCGGAAAAGTGGGCTCGGGAAAGAGTTCACTCCTGAAGACCCTCTACTGCGAGCTTGACCTCGTGGAGGGTGAGACCGACAAGGCAGAAATCCTTGGCAGAGACCTCAAGACCATCCGACGCAAGGACATTCCAGCCCTGCGCAAGGAACTGGGCATCATCTTCCAGGACTTCCAGTTGCTCCACGACCGCAGCGTGCGCAAGAACTTCGAGTTCGTGCTCAAGGCTACCAAATGGAAAAACAAGAAGGACAGAGACAAGCGCATCGAGGAAGTGCTCAACGAAGTAGGCATGATAGAGAAAATCGACAAGATGCCTCACGAGCTCTCCGGTGGAGAACAGCAGCGTGTGGCCATCGCCCGTGCCCTGCTCAACAATCCGAAAATCATCATCGCCGATGAGCCAACGGGAAATCTCGACCCGGAGACCGCCAGCAACATCGTGGGACTGCTCAAGGATATCACCAAGCAGGGTACAGCTGTAGTGATGACAACCCATAACATCCCAATGCTCGACAAGTTCCCTGGCATCGTATATCGCTGCAAGGATGGTTTACTCCACGACGTGACCAACGAGTACAACCACATCGACCTGACAGAAGATGGCGAGGAGAATTAAAGGGGGAAAATGCAACAAAAGAACAATAAAAATTAAACATTAATATAATTTTACGACTATGAAGGTAATGAAATTCGGAGGTACTTCTGTAGGCTCACCAGAGCGTATGAAGGGAGTAGCCTCTTTGGTTACAGAATCAGGTGAACCAACTTTCATCGTATTGTCTGCGATGAGCGGTACAACAAACTCTCTCGTTGAGATCTCTGACTATCTTTACAAGAAGAACCCAGAGGGCGCCAACGAGGTAATCAACAATTTGGAGAAGAAATACATGCAGCACGTGGAGGATCTCTACTCTACTGATGAGATGAAGAAGACTACACGCGAGTTCCTGCAGGGCGAGTTCAACTATCTCCGTTCATTTACCAAGGATCTCTTTACTTCTTTCGAGGAGAAGAGCATCGTGGCTCAGGGCGAGATTATGAGCACCAACATGGTTGTAAACTACTTGAAGGAACAGGGTGTAAAGGCTGTATTGCTCAGCGCATTAGATTTTATGCGCACCGACAAGAATGCAGAGCCAGACCCACAGTACATCAAGGAGAAGCTCGCAGCCATCATGGAGGAGAACCAGGGCTATCAGATCTACATCACCCAGGGCTTCATCTGCCGCAATGCATACGGCGAGGTAGATAACCTGCAGCGTGGTGGTAGCGACTACACCGCATCACTCATCGGTGCAGCTCTTCCAGCAGACGAGATTCAGATCTGGACAGATATCGACGGTATGCACAACAACGACCCTCGTGTGGTAGAGCACACAGAGGCTGTTCGCCAGTTGAACTTCGAGGAGGCTGCTGAGTTGGCTTACTTCGGTGCCAAGATTCTCCACCCTACCTGCGTTCAGCCAGCCAAGTATGCCGGCATCCCAGTTCGTCTGAAGAACACCATGGATCCTAAGGCTGATGGTACCATCATCGACAACGTCATCGTACGTGGCAAGATCAAGGCTGTAGCTGCCAAGGACAACATCACAGCCATCAAGATCAAGAGTAGCCGCATGTTGCTCGCTACAGGTTTCCTCCGCAAGGTATTCGAAATCTTCGAGAGCTATCAGACTCCTATCGATATGATTGCTACCTCAGAGGTAGGTGTGAGCATGAGTATCGATAACGACGCTCACCTCAACGATATCGTCAACGAGTTGAAGAAGTATGGTACTGTAACCGTAGATTCAGACATGTGTATCATCTGCGTGGTAGGTGATCTGGACTGGAGCAACGTAGGCTTCGAGACCATCGCTACCGATGCCATGAAGAACATCCCGGTACGTATGATTTCTTACGGTGGCAGCAACTACAACATCTCATTCCTCATCAGAGAGAGAGACAAGAAGCAGGCTCTGCAGAACTTGAGCAACGTATTGTTCGAGAAGTAATGTAAGTGAAGAACGAAGAGTGAAGAGTGAAGAATTCTAATGTAATGCTTCCTGTCCACTCTTCGTTGGATATTCTGACTTAACCATAAGTTGGATTTTCTAATTTGACTATAAGTAAGATATTAACAATAAGCATAAGCGAAATGAAAGGTACATTTCCAATAGATAAGTTTCAGGAGATACAGACTCCGTTCTACTATTACGACACCAACGTGTTGCGCCAAACCTTGAAAACCATCAACGCAGAGGCTGGCAAACACGAGGGCTTTGAGGTACACTATGCCGTAAAGGCAAATGCCAACCCTAAAGTGCTCAACATCATCTGCCAGGCTGGTTTGGGTGCCGACTGTGTGAGCGGAGGAGAAATTCAGGCTGCCATCAATGCAGGTTTCCCTGCCAATAAGATTGTGTATGCCGGTGTAGGCAAGAGTGATTGGGAAATCAACCTTGGTTTGGACAAGGGCATCTTCTGCTTCAATGTAGAGAGCATCCCGGAATTGGAAATCATCAACGAACTTGCCGAGAAGAAGAATAAGATTGCACAAGTTTGCTTCCGCATTAACCCAGACGTTGGTGCTCATACCCATGCCAACATTACAACAGGTTTGGCTGAAAACAAGTTTGGTATCGCTATGCGCGATATGGAGAGCGTGATTGAGGAGGCTTCCAAAATGAAGAACATCAAGTTCCTGGGTCTGCACTTCCATATTGGTAGTCAGATACTTGACATGGGCGACTTCGAGGCTCTCTGTAACCGCATCAACGAGCTGCAAGACCAGTTGGAGGCTCATCACATCGTAGTGAAGAACATCAATGTTGGCGGTGGCTTGGGTATCGATTACAACCATCCAAACCTTGTGCCTATCCCAGATTTCAAGGATTACTTCGATACATACGCCAGAAAGTTGAAGTTGCGCGATGGACAGAAGTTACACTTCGAGTTGGGACGTGCCGTAGTGGGTCAGATGGGTTCGCTCATCACCAAGACTCTTTATATCAAGCAGGGCACAGCCAAGCAGTTTGCCATCGTAGATGCAGGTATGACCGATCTGATCCGTCCTGCCCTCTATCAGGCATATCATAAGATAGAGAACATCTCTAGCGATGAACCTGCAGAGACATACGACGTAGTAGGTCCGATCTGCGAGTCGAGCGATGTATTCGCCAAGGCTATAGATCTGAACAAGACCCATCGTGGCGACCTCATTGCCCTCCGTTCAGCCGGAGCCTACGGTGAGATTATGGCGAGCCAGTATAACTGCCGCCAGTTGCCAAAGGGATATATCACAGAAGATTTTTAAAGAAAAGCTGCCTACAAGGAAAGCATGCCCTGAAAGGCAAAGCACACTGAGCAGCACGCCCTGAAAGGGCAGAAGCACTTAGCCCAGGGCATCACCCTGGGTTAATACAGTATTAGCAATGCGCCCTGAACCAACGGTCACCGGCCGAAGGGAAAGGTAAAGGGCAAAAGCTTTAAAATACGAGAAAAAAAAGAAATGATGACAATTAGTTTAACAACTATCATAGCAGGCGCAGTAGTGGTATTATTGGCAATCCTCGGATCGCTGATAAATCCATTTCTGCGCTCGTTGCGTTTTCCTGACAATGCAGAAAATGAGGAAAATCCTGCTGAGGAGGAAACTGATCCTACAGCAGAAACAGCTAAGCAAGAGGAGGAATCCCTGGAATCTAGAGAACCTATCTCGGTGATTATCACCGCTCACGACAATCTCTATGAACTTGAGCATAATCTACAGATGTTCCTGCAGCAGAAATATCCTGCCGATTATCAGGTAATCGTGGTTTGTCAGAGCACCGATGGTGAGACCCAGGATTATCTGAAGCGCATGGCAGCCGAGAATTCTCACCTATATTATACATATATCCCTGAGAGCTCCCGCTATATGAGCAGAAAGAAGCTGCAGATTACACTGGGCGTGAAGGCTGCCAAGTATGAGTGGATCATCCTCACCGAACCTACCTGCACCCCATCCAACGACAAGTGGCTCTATACGATGACCCGCAACTGCCAGGAGCCTAACCATCTGGTTCTGGGCTATGTAGCTTTAGACGAAGCAACCAAGGGTGTTCGCCGATTCGACAGCATCCGCAAGGCATTCTATCTGCTCCGCCGTGCCCAGCATAGCTACGGCTACCGCACCCACATGCCAAACGTAGCCTTCCGCAAGAGCGACTTCATGCGCGAACAGGGCTATCAGGGCAACCTGGAGTATGTGCGCGGAGAATATGACTTCCTGGTCAACAAGTATGCTGCCTACGGAGATACTGCCGTAGAACTCGACTGCGATGCATGGCTCATCCATGATGAACCAACCGACAAGGCATGGCACAATGCCCACCTTTACCTCCAGGCATCCCGCAAGAGTCTGACCAGAGCCAAGTCGATGATGTCGCTGATGGCAATGGATCACCTCTTCCCTCACCTCAGCCTCATCGCCTCGCTGGTCACCCTGGCATACGCCATCCTGATGCAAGACTGGATCCTGACAGGCATTGCAGGTTTCGCCCTGCTTCTGCTCCTGATTCTCCGCACCGTCATCGCCCACAAGGCCATCAAGCATTTCGACGATGACATCTCGCTCCTGAAGCTGCCATTCTATGAGTATGGCATCATCTGGAGAAATCTTGCCAACAAGATAAGATACTGGCGCGCAGACAAGAACGACTTCACCAGTCATAAACTGTAGGACTTTAGAATCAACAAGCAAACTTAAAATAACGATGAAAGTATATTTGTTCATTTCCAAACATAAGAAGACGCTGAAGATGTATCTTCCTTACATCGAAGCGCTTCAGCAGAAGTTCGACATCACCGGGAACCTGGTAGATGCTGATATCGTGATGATACTGGGAGCATGGACAAGACAAGGTGCCCAGCTCGCCAGAATGTCTCGCAAGATGGGCATCCCCTACATCGTTTGCCCACTCGGCGACCTCTCAGAGCGCAACTGCCGGAATCCGTATTTCAAGCGCAGTCTGCAGACCCTGATGTACCAGAAGGCGATGTACAGGCACTCAGACCTCATCATCGCCACCACCCCATTGGAGAAAGCCTATCTGGAGAAACTCGGATGGAACAAGCACATCACCCTCATCAGATACTTCGGCTACAGTCATCTCATCACCGAAGAAGGTACGATGGAAGACTGGCAGGAGACGGATGCCTCTACCCTCGCCGACTTCGAGCGCAGAAAGGCAGAAGCCATCGCCCAGCAGACCCAGTATGCCATCATCGCCCAGATTATGCAGATTCAGAGCAGAATGCCGCATAAGAACATCCCACAGAAGTATCTCGACGACCTGCATACCTTATTATATGCAGACGATTATGATGAGGATGCTATCAACGAGGAACTGAAGAAGCTGAAACTCGACAGCTATGCCGCCTCCGTATTCCAGGCGATGACCGACAAAACGGGACTTACCGAGGGATTTATGCCACTTCCTGCCAAAAAAGGCAGAAAAAGCAAGGAGATTCTGAAGTATGTAAAGTAAGAGACTGACAGTAGTTGACCTGCATCAAGAGGCTGACTGCCAGTATTTGACTTGTATCAAAAAATCGCTTTCTTTCATCATTTTGTCACCCATTTGTTACCCGAATTCAAAAAAAAGGCATTACCTTTGCACTCGTAAAGATGAAACAAGAGATCTTGAGTATGCGAGATGAGAAGTCTTATATATATAAAAAAGATGAGAAATCTCAAGTACAGGAGAAGGAAGGTTTCAGGTAAGAGAGATTGTAAAAGGATAACATGTAGAACAGGAGACCGAAAATGCGACGGCTCCACAAAGATTGAGAAAGGAAACAAATTATGATGACAACAGTAATGGCACTCGCAGTAGTAGCAATTATGATTGCTAAGGCAATCAATGTTAACAACCACATCGAGATGGGTAAGTAATTACTCCATCCCCTTGTAGGAAAGAGAATGAAAGAAGAGCCCGGTGAGGCTCAAGTATTAACGAAAAAGAAAGAAAGGATAACGATTATGAAAACAATGTTGAAAGAAATCAAGAAGGTCATAAAGGCATTCATTGCAAACTATAAGAATGCAATGTCAATTTATGGCGAAGCTATTTGCAAAAGTAATGGTTATGCTTGCGCATAATCACTTGAAATATAAAGGAAGCGTGCTGGTATTTACTTACCGGCACGCTTTTTTCGTTGTCGACCTACAGAGACTTCCGGCAGGGATAGATTATACCTCTTGTGTTAATACAACCTACCTTCTGCGTTAATATAGATTAAATAATCCGCCTTTTCTACGATAATTCGGAAATTATCTATACTTTTGCATCTATAATTATCACGGGGGTGCTGAGCAATCGGCTGAGATTATACCCATTGAACCTGAAACAGGTAATGCTGGCGCAGGAAATATGATAGATCGTTTACACCCAGGCAGAGATAAATGCAACCTACTCTTGCTTCTCTACAACCCCTTTGCTTTCATCAGGCATACCCCCGTGTTGACAATTGTAAATTTATAAATGTAAACATAGGAACAGATTATGAAAGTTATCATCAACAGCAAAGAAACTGAGATTCAGGCAAAGACCGTCAAGGAACTTGCCCAGGAACTTGATCTTCCAGCTACAGGTTGCGCTGTAGCCATCAGTAACGAGATGGTACCTCGTGACGAGTGGGAAAGCCACGTGATTCAGGAGGGTGCCGACATCGTGATTGTAAAGGCATTCTGCGGAGGATAGGATATAATGTTTAATGTTTAGTGTTTAATGTTTAGAGGACTATGGCTAAAATATCATTAGACAGATTTCAACTGCAGTTCATCTCTCATCAGAATGAGAAGATGAGCTATCTCGATGGCATTCACGAGGCGATAACGGGACTCTGCGGATGGGTTCAGCTCCGCATGAAGGATGCCTCTGATGATGAAGTGCGCCCCATCGCCTACAAGGTGAAGGAATGGTGCAAGATCATGAATGTTACCTTCATCATCGACGACCGTGTGGAACTGGTGAAAGAGGTGGGCGCCGACGGCGTGCATCTGGGCAAGAACGATATGCCGATTGCCGAAGCCCGCAAGATTCTGGGCGACGACTTCATCATCGGTGGTACGGCCAATACCTTCGAGGATGTGAAGGCTCACTATGAAGCTGGTGCCGATTACATCGGTTGCGGTCCGTTCCGCTTCACCACTACCAAGGAGAAGCTCTCCCCTATCCTCGGTCTTGAAGGATATAAGAAAATCATCCAGAAGATGAAGGCAGAAAATATCGATATCCCAATCGTTGCCATCGGTGGCATCACCAAGGAGGATATTCCCGAAATTATGAAGACGGGGGTTAACGGCATCGCCCTCAGCGGCTGCATCCTCAATGCCAAGGACCCGGCATCAGAAACCCATGACATCATGGAAATGATGAAGGTATTCAGATAAGCAACGCTAGGCATCCAGAAAAGACAAAGCCCGTTAGGCGTCCAGAAAAGACAAAGCCCGTTAGGCGTCCCGCCGGATTTGAAATCCGGCGTAAAAAAAGGTCCCAACCTATTTAAGATCTGCGGATTTGAAATCCGCAGCAAACTAGGTTGATAAGGGGATTACAAATCCCCAGGTTTAAGTGGTCGAACATTTTTTAACGACGGATTGCAAATCCGTCGGAACGCCTGGCGGATAAAGGTATTCAGATAAGCAAACATTTAAAAATAAGAATAACAGAAAATGGAAAAATTAGTAATTGCAGGACGAGAGTTCAACTCCCGCCTCTTCCTCGGAACAGGAAAGTTCAACAACAACCAGCTCATGGCTGAAGCCATCAAGGCTTCTGAAACAGAAATGGTAACCGTTGCCATGAAGCGTATCGAACTCGAAGACAAGCAGGACGACCTGCTCTCTCATATCGTGCAGAACCCAAATATCCAGCTCCTTCCTAACACCAGTGGCGTGCGCAACGCCGAGGAGGCTGTATTCGCAGCACAGATGGCTCGCGAGGCTTTCGGAACCAACTGGCTCAAGCTCGAAATCCACCCAGACCCTCGCTACCTTCTTCCAGACTCTATCGAGACTCTGAAGGCTACCGAGAAACTGGTAAAGCTCGGTTTCGTGGTATTGCCATATTGCCAGGCAGACCCAACCCTCTGCAAGCACCTCGAAGAGGCTGGTGCTGCTACCGTAATGCCACTCGCTGCACCTATCGGTACCAACAAGGGTTTGAGAATGAAGGACTTCCTGCAGATCATCATCGAGCAGGCTACTGTTCCAGTTGTAGTAGATGCAGGTATCGGTGCGCCTAGCCACGCAGCCGAGGCTATGGAGATGGGTGCCAGCGCTTGCTTGGTCAACACAGCCATCGCCGTTGCAGGAGACCCTGTAGAAATGGCTAAGGCATTCAAGGAGGCAGTAATCTGCGGTCGCCGTGCTTACGAGGCAGGTCTCGGAGCCATCAGCGATTGTGCCGAGGCAAGTTCTCCTCTCACCGCATTCCTCAACGAATAATTATTATATGATAATCCTTTAAACATTATGCCAAACGATAAGAAAGCTTACGCCCAGAGAGAAAAGGCGTATATGCAGG
>ERZ1023869.9-NODE-9-length-116793-cov-47.316427_pt1 | contig 116793 bp, 136 predicted proteins | sample MGYA00380390_ERZ1023869 | MGnify/ENA primary metagenome ERZ1023869 (study PRJEB33179, sample SAMN07449005) | human gut metagenome | biome: Human-gut; feature: Human associated habitat; material: Faeces | host: Homo sapiens | place: India: Bhopal | collected...
ACACCCGGCAACAAGTAGCAGAAATCATCGAATTTCTGGATGAACCATAAAAAAAACACCCTGGAAGGGAATGCATACAACACACTATGCATATCCCTTCCAGGGTGAGTTTATTATAGGAATTCCTTGATTTAAAATGCTACACGATTTCTTGTAAACTTATCAAGAAAAGTTCGAACCATGCCTTTATTATCGCTCTTATCTAAATCTTCTTCATAAGCAGATTGCAAAGAAAGCCAAAAAGAAGCAGGAATGCCCAAAAAACGTTCTAAAGAAGAAGCTATCTCAGGACTTAAACATAACGTTCCATTCAAAAGTTTATCTAATTCAAACTCTTCAAGCCCTATTTTATGAGCAAAGTCAGAAATTGGAAGACTGCGAGCTTCCAATTCCTCCTTCAAAATACAACCAGGACTAACCGGCTGGAAAGGACGCGGATTAATATTATTTCTTGTTTCCATAATGCGAATCGTCTAATTACGGCAAAAATACGCTAAATACCTGATACAACAAAAACTATTTTCGATTTTAACATAAAAAATACCACTTTTTTCAACTTTTTTTCCCGAATCCTTGCAAATCGCACAAATCGCATAGTTGGGGGTTCGGGAATGTTGTATCTTTGTATCGTCAATCAGAGAGGTTGATGCAGCAACGGTCTCGGCGGAGACACTGACTGCTTTTTACTAAAACTAAATTTTTAAAAGTATGATTCTCATCAAGTTAGTGAAGAACAAGAACAAGACAATCAAGGAAGCGTATGGCAAGTATTATGCGCGACCAGTAGTAACAGAAACCCTCGGTATCGATGAACTCGCCGAACACATGGCGAGCCACAACACCCCGTTCTCGAAGGGTGCCATCAAGGGCCTTCTCACCGATATGGTGAGCTGTGTGAAGGAGCTCGTACTCCAGAACAAGGCAGTGAAGATAGACAACCTCGCCATCTTCTCCATCGGCATCATCAACAAGATGGGAGCCGCCAGCATCAAGGAGTGGAGCCTCGCCAAGTTTGTAGAAGGCTACCGCCTCAGAGCACGTGCTACCGGCAAGCTCAGCAACACCCAGCTCTCTCTCGATGCCAACGCCAAGAACGCCATGGATCTCCTCAACTCTAGCGAGAGCGCTGCAGGCGATACCACCACTGGCGATACCACACAGGGCAGCGGAACCACTGGGGGCGGCGGTACATCACAAGGCGGCAGTACCGACGGAACAGGCGACAACGGAGACGGCCTGGAGTAGTGAACCGTCTCTCAAATATGCGAAACGACAGAAGAAGGAAGGAGTGAACTGACCGGCGACAGGGATATTCCGAAGGCACAAAGCGGCTGGTTTTCATCCTGACGATTACGGATAAACAGCAAATCATAATGACCCAAGAACCTGCCTTTTACGGGTATCCGGGCTGGCAGTTACTCCCCCGCCCTTCTTCTTCCAGAAACGCTTACTGAAACTAAATTTCAACCACTAAAACAAGCATGTGACTATCATTATCCACTTAGTATTAATCATTAAAAAACAAAGCAAAATGAAAAAAGTAAATTGGAAAAACATCATCAACTTCCTCATCACGGTATTAACAGCTGTAGCCAGCTCATTCTGTGTACAGAACTGCTAAAAGAAGGGAGGTTGCCATGACACAGAAACATCGTAGCATTTCACTCATCGTGATCCACTGTTCAGCCACGAGAGTGACTCAGGATTTCACATTCGAGCAGTTGGAGGCCTGCCATCTTGCCCGCGGTTTCAAGAGTATCGGCTATCATTATTACATCACGAAGGATGGTGTGGTATATCCGGGTCGTCCGGAATCGGAAGTCGGAGCCCATGCCCGTCATTACAATGCCCACAGCATCGGCATCTGTTATGAGGGAGGTCTCGACAAGAACGGCAAGCCTGCCGATACGCGCACTCCAGCCCAGAATCAGGCTCTGTATTCGCTTCTGGAGAGCCTCTGCCTCTCCTATCCTGATGCAGAGATACTGGGCCACCGCGATTTGCCGAACGTTCACAAAGACTGTCCGTCGTTTGATGTCAAGCGATGGCTGAAGTTGGTAGATTTCCACATCTAGCCGAATTTCGGAAAGGAGTTCATCATATTTATTTTTTAAGTTGATTCAAGCCCGACAGGAAGCAGCAACGCTCTCCTATCGGGCTTTAATTATTGTGTAAAGAAGAGAAATTCAAAAAAATATGGAAAAGGATTTCATCATATTTATTTTTTAAAGTTGATTCAAGTTTCGCAAGTTCAGAAGTTGAATGAGTTAAAGAATTATAAACATTTATTCATATCAGCCGACATCGGATTTTATTCACTAACTTTGCATCAGATATATACATTAGAATTCTTTACAAACAATAAAATGGAGAATAAAATAACGACAATGGAGCGGGGAATGCAGCGACGCACCGAACTGCTCCTGGGAAAGGATAATCTTGAGAAAATTCAGAAGGCAAGAGTGCTCATCTTCGGTATCGGAGGAGTAGGATCATGGTGCGCTGAAGGACTCCTGAGAAGCGGCGTGAGAAACATCACTATCGTAGACAGCGACAGGGTATGCGTAACCAACTGCAACCGCCAGCTGATGGCTACAAGCCGAACCTTAGGCGAAGTGAAGGTAGAGGCGCTGCGCAACCGACTGCTCGAAATCAACCCCGATGCCAACATCACAGCCTATCAGAAAATATATCAGGCAGAAACTGCCGATGAATTCCACATGGAGCAATACGACTTCATCATCGATGCCATCGACTCGCTGAAGGATAAGGCTGACCTCATTCTGCGTGCCACTGCCCTGCCTAAGGAAATCACCTTTATATCTTCTATGGGAGCTGCCCTGCGCACCGACCCATTCAAGGTAAGAAAATCTGAATTCTGGAAGGTGGATGGAGACCCGCTGGCAAGAGCACTACGAAAGAAATTCAAGAAGAACAAAACCTTCCCACGACGAAAATTCCAGTGCGTATACAGTGAAGAAAAACCGATGCAGAACCAGGGGGTGAACAAAGCCTGCGGCACAGGCGGATGCCTATGCCCGAAAGCCAAACTCATTAGCGGAGAGAGGGGTACCGATACTGCCGTATATGATGCTCCGGGCGACCAGCAACTGGTAGAACACGAATGGTGCTCTACTAAGGCACAGATCAACGGTTCGCTCTGCCACATCACCGCAACCTTCGGAATGGCTATCGCAGGAATGGTCATCAACCACATCATTGAATAACTGTTTTTCTTTACAACAGTCACTTAAAAAGAAACTTACAAAACATACGCAAAAGGCGAGGCGCTTTCACAAGCTCCCCGCCTTTATTAATTATTCAAGTTTCGCAAGGTTCAGAAGTTTCTCGGGAGTAGTCTTATCGGCGTTCGCCTCTATTCGTCTCTTCATATCTTCAAAGAATAAAGGTTAAATCCGATAAATCTTGTTAAACAAATTCTATCTTACCTCTTATGTTTATACCTTTGCACGCAAATTTATAATCACAAAGGACATTTTCATGTCCCAAAAAGGATAATATTTAATTTAAATAAGAGAAGAAAAATGAAAGAAAAAGCAGAAAGTTCAGTAGCCTGCAATCATCACAGAGTAGGCTTCCTGGGATTGCTCGTTACATTAGGCATTGTATTCGGAGACATCGGAACATCACCTCTCTATGTGATGAAGGCTATCCTGCATACGGGCGAAAGCATCAGCGAGAGCACCATCCTGGGCGCACTGTCATGCATCATCTGGACACTCACCCTCCAGACCACCATCAAATATGTATGCGTGGCGCTGCGTGCCGACAACAATGGCGAGGGAGGCATCCTCGCCCTCTATGCCTTGCTGCGCCGACTCAAGAGCAAGTGGATTTACCTACTGGCCATCATTGGCGCAAGCACCCTGCTGGCAGACGGAATCATCACCCCTGCCATCACCGTGACCACAGCCATCGAAGGACTCGAAAGCATCAGTCCCAACCTGCCAGTTATCCCCATCACCCTGGGCATCATCACCATCATCTTCTTCGTGCAGCGGTTTGGCACAGAGAGTATCGGCAAATCGTTTGGCGTATTTATGCTGCTATGGTTCCTGCTGCTGGGCGTGATGGGAGCTTTCAGCATCACGTCTTACCCATTGATACTGAAGGCTTTCAACCCCTATTATGCTGCCATGCTGCTGGCGAAATCGCCTGAATGGTTTCTGATTCTGGGTGCCGTATTTCTCTGTACTACCGGTGCCGAGGCTCTCTATTCCGACCTGGGACATTGCGGCAGAAAGAACATCGCCATCAGCTGGGGCTTCGTAAAGACCATGCTCATTCTCAACTATCTGGGACAGGGAGCATGGGTGCTGAATCATGCAGATACGGCACTGGCAGTGAATCCGTTCTTTGCCATCATGCCGCAGAGCATGCTGTTCTTCGCCATCATCATGGCCACGGGTGCGGCAATCGTTGCGAGCCAGGCACTCATCAGCGGAACCTTCTCCATATTGAGCGAAGCCATGAACCTGCACTTCTGGCCGCGCATGCGAATCAAGCATCCTACCCATGTTAAGGGGCAGCTCTATATCCCGATGATCAACCTCGCCATGTACATCGGCGTGGTTCTCATCATCCTGCTCTTCCGCGACTCCTCGCACATGGAGGCAGCCTACGGACTCGCCATCACCATCACCATGCTGATGACTACCCTGCTGCTCGGTTTCTACCTGCACAGCAAGGGAGTGGCACGGATTTTCACGATGCTGTTTATGGGCGCATACTGCATCATCGAAGCCATCTTCCTGACTGCCAATCTGTCAAAGTTTCTTGCAGGTGGATGGTGTACGATACTCATTGGCGGAATCCTGTTCCTGATGATGTACGTGTGGGTGAAAGCCATGAAGATACGACGCCATTATATCAGCACCAAACCGCTGGATGATTATTATCAGATTATCTCCGACATCAAGGCCGACGAGAGCATCCCTAAATATGCTTCCAACCTGGTTTATGTGAACCACGCCAACAAGGAAGGTGCCGTAGATGACAAGTTGCTCTACTCCATCATCAACAAGCAGCCGAAACGTGCTGACCATTACTGGCTTATCAACATGGAGTTTGTTGACACTCCTGACACGCTGGAGTACAACTGCGAGACCCTGATTCCCGACACCCTCTACAGCGTAACCATGCACATCGGTTTCCGCATAGAGCCTAGGGTGAGTCTCTATCTGCGACAAGTAGTGGAAGATCTGGTAACAGACGGAAAGGTAGATTTGCAAAGCACCTATCCTTCGCTGCGCAAATACGGAATTCCGGGCGATTTCCGATTCATCATCATTCACCGCGTATATTACCCGGAGAGTTCAGATAATCGCCAACAGAACCTGCTGATGAGCATCTACGCTCTTATCAGCAAGATAGGTATTGACGAGCCTAAGGCATTGGGCCTCGACACTTCCATGGTAGTGGTAGAAAGAGTGCCGCTCATCATCAACCATCCGGTCATTAAGGACAAGGTCATTAAGGTTATTAAGGATTCTGAAACATCACAAAGCAGACAATAAGCAAAAAGGCGAGGCGCTTTCACAAGCACCCCGCCTTTAACCTATTAGCTAGAAGATTATAGCTAACAACTAACACAAAACCTTATAACTATTTTCAAATCTTAATCGTTATTTGAACCTATGAACGAACATGTTTTTTTTAATTAGAGGATAGTCTTAACAGCCTCCAGCATGCCCTTCTCCTGAATAAGGTCAAGATCTTTCTTAACCAACTCGGTAAGACCAGGAACTGTCTTGTTCAAATCCTCGTGCCAGATATAGTCGAAGCCCAATACACCCTCAGCTACCTTCTGGGTATCGCCGGTAGCCCAAAGCTCGGTGAGCTTGTCCATAATCTTCTGGTCATCGTTTGGCTGGATAGGAGCACCATCCTCACGAACACCACCCTTATAGTAAGTGATGATAGCAGCAAGACCGAATACCAAACCCTGTGGCAACTCGCCCTTACGCTCAAGATAAATCTTGACACCAGGCAGGTCGCGAGTCTCAAACTTAGGGAATGAGTTGAGCATGATGCTGGTTACCTGATGATCTACGAATGGATTCTCGAAACGCTCCAATACGTCAGAAGCGAACTTCTGCAGCTCATCCATAGGGAGGTTCAGAGTCTGCATCAACTCCTCAAACTGTACCTTGTGGATGTACTTGCCCAATACAGGGTGCTCGCAGGCATCGCGAACAATGTTTACACCGCTGAGGTATGTAACAGGGCTCAATACGGTGTGAGGACCATTCAGCAGGGTAACCTTACGCTCGTGGTATGGCTTCTCATTATCTGTGATAAGCACGTGGAGACCTGCCTTGTGAGCCGGGAACTCCTCCTGCATCTGCTCTACTGTCATATTTTCTGCCTTCTCGATAACCCAGAGGTGGAAACTTTCTGCCTTAACCACGAGGTTGTCCTTGTAGCAAATCTTCTGCTGAATCTCCTTGATGGTATCGCGTGGGAAACCAGGAACGATGCGGTCTACCAATGTAGCGCAAACGTAGCAGTGGTTGGTGAACCACTCCTTGAAGCCCTCGTAATCAGCACCCATATCGCCCTTCCAGAGCTCGATATACTGATAGATGCACTCCTTGAGGTGGTGACCGTTGAGGAAGATCAGCTCACATGGCATCAGGATCATACCCTTGGTTGGGTCGCCCTCGAAGAACTTGTAGCGGTGGAACAAGAGCTGAACCAACTTGCCTGGATAAGAAGCTGCAGGAGCATCTGTAAACTTGCAAGAGTCATCGAATGCGATACCAGCCTCTGTAGTGTTAGAGATGATGAAACGCATCTCTGGCTGCTCAGCCAAAGCCATGAAAGCCTGGTTCTGAGAATATGGATTCAGTGCACGGCTGATAACGTCGATACGCTCCAATGTATTGATAGCCTGGCCGTTCTCCTTACCCTGAAGGTTTACGTGATAGAGGCAGTCCTGACCGTTCAGCCAGTCAACCATACCACCAGCCAATGGCTGAACTACAACGACAGAACCGTTGAAGTCGGTCTTCTTGTTCATATTCCATACAATCCAATCTACGAATGCACGGAGGAAGTTACCTTCACCAAACTGAATGATTTTCTCTGGAGCGACGCTCTTAGGAGCAGTGCGCTTGTTTAATGCTTTTAGCTCTTTCATGATTTGTTTATTTTGTCTTTATTATTTTACTTTTCGTTTTAAATTCCAATCTATTCATCAGATTGTTTTTTTCTGAGTGCAAAGGTAGTAAATATTTCGTTTGATTGTTCCAAAAACAGCGAAAAACTTCACGCAAACCTTTACGCTCCACTCCGGTTCTATACCTTATTATATATATAACTGCGCAGGCACAAAATAAAGAAGTAGGGATTTTCCCCCACCCCTTTAGGGGAAATCCCGACCGTGGAAGCAAAAAACATCGTATCTTTGCACCAGAAAAATGAAACATGAAGTATAACAGTTTAAAGATATACGATTATGAAACGAATGATAATAGCTCTGGTAGCCATGTTCATGATGACATTCACTACCGCTTCTGCAATGAGTTATGAGCAGGCAAGACAGCAGGCTCTCTTCCTGACAGACAAGATGGCTTACGAGCTCAATCTTACGGAAGACCAGTATGAGGCAGCTTACGAGGTGAACCTCGACTACCTGATGAGTGTAGATACATACGATGACCTATATGGTGCTTACTGGCGCCAGCGCAATATGGATTTGAGCTATATCCTGCTCGACTGGCAGTATAGAACATATCTCAATGCCACCTATTTCTACCGTCCGCTCTACTGGAATGCGGGCTACTGGCACTTCGGCATCTACGCCCGCTATCCGCGCCGCGACTATTTCTACTTCGGTCGCCCTCACTTCTACGTATCTTACCGTGGAGGTCATAGCTGGCGAGTAAACGGAAACAGAAGCTGGTATCACGGAAGAAGTTTTGGCGGCCCTCACCCAGGAGGACATCCTAGAGTAGGTATGAGAGACGGATTCAACCGTGGTGATTACGGCAGAGGAAGATCTTTCGGAAATCTGAACCGCGAGAACAGACCTCAGATGAACCCAAACCGTGGTTTCGGTAATGCAAGCCGCCCTAACAACAACGCTGGCTTCGGAAACAGCAACCGCCCTCAGAACGGAGGCTTCGGAAATAACAACGGAGGCTTCGGCAACAGCAGCAACCGTGGCTTCGGCAATAGCAACAGTCGCCCTAACCGCGGTTTCGGCAGCAGCAACAGCAGCACCAGCAACAACCGTGGTTTCGGAAACAGCAGCCGTGGGTTCGGAAACAACAGCCGTGGTTTCGGAAACAGCAGCTTCGGAAGCGGAAGAAGTAATATCTTCGGGGGCAACCGCAGCAGCATGAGCCGTTCATTCAGCAGCGGGTCTGGCAACCGTGGCGGCGGATTCACCCCTCGCTCTTCTACACCAAGCAAGAACAATGGCGGTGGAAGCTTCGGACACAGAAGATAAGAAAAGAGAAAGAGTTATAATTTCAAGTTTATAAAGACAGAGAGTTAAGAAAATCAAGACCTCAAGTAAGAGAGTAAGAAAATCAAGACCTCAAGCAAGAGAGTAAGAAAAATCAAGTACAAAAAATGGGAATTTGCATCGGTTCATACCATTCGCAAATTCCCATTATTATTTTATCAACTTTCAGTAAAAGTTTTACTCCAATCCGAAGAGCGATTTCAAACCGCCATCTACGCCCGAGAATCCCATGAAGGCGAGGCTGAGGAGCGCTGCAGTTACCATGACGATAGCTACGCCCTGCATGCCCTTAGGAATACGGACCAAAGCCTGCTGCTCGCGAATGCCGGCAAAGACAATGAGAGCCAGGGCAAAGCCGAGAGCGGTAGAGAAGGCGTAAACCACGCTCTCCAGGAGATTGTAGTCCTTCTGGATAACCAGGATGGCTACACCCAGCACGGCACAGTTGGTAGTAATCAGAGGCAGGAAGATACCGAGTGCCTGATAAAGTGCAGGAGAAACCTTCTTCAGGATAATCTCTACCATCTGAACCAAGGCTGCAATCACGAGGATGAACGCCAGGGTCTGGAGATATTGCAATCCGAACGGATCGAGTACATACTTCTGAACACACCAGGTAATGATGGTTGCCAGGGTCAGGACAAAAGCGATGGCACCACCCATACCGATGGCTGTATCAACTTTCTTCGATACGCCCAGGAATGGACAGATACCGAGAAACTGCGACAAGACGATGTTGTTGACGAATATCGCAGAGATAAATATCAATAAATATTCCATAATTTCTATTTTATTTCATTGATTTGAAGCGATGCCTACGCTTACTTCTTTACCTTATTAAATATAGCAATGATGTAACCCAAGGTGAGGAAAGCTCCAGGAGGCAGGATGAACATCAGAATATTGGTAGTCTCCGGCAACAGAGTGATACCGAACACACTACCTGCACCGAGTATCTCGCGGGCACTACCCAGGATGGTCAAACCGAGGGTGAAACCCAAACCGCAACCAATGCCATCGAAGAGGCTGGCAATAGGCGAATTCTTGGCAGCAAAGCTCTCTGCCCTACCCAGGATGATACAGTTTACTACAATCAGCGGAATATAAATACCCAGCGCCTGATTGATGCTGTCGGGAGCATAAGCGCTCATCAACATCTGAAGGATGGTTACGAAGGCTGCAATCACTACGATGAAAACAGGGATGCGAACCATATCCGGGGTAATCTTCTTGATACAGGAAATAACAAAGTTGGTACAAATCAGCACCGCCATGGTAGCCAATCCCATAGAGAGACCGTTGATGGCGCTGGTTGTTGTAGCCAAAGTAGGACACATACCGAGAAGCAACACGAAGGTTGGATTCTCCTTGATGAGTCCGTTCATCAAAATCTTAACATTACTCATATCGGTTTATCCTTTCTTTTCGTTATGTTCAACTTTAGATGCACCACTCTCTGCATCTGCTTTCTGAGATGCGCCGCTCTCGCCATCAACATCCTTCTTGGCATAAACGGCATAAGCCTGATTGATAGCCTTGAGGAAGGCGCGGCTGGTAATGGTAGAAGCGGTAATGGCGTCTACGGCATTGCCACTCTTATCGTCCTTAGATACGTGGAGGTCGCCATCCTTTGGAGTCTTACCGATGATGCTACCCTTTCCGTCCTTCTGGAACCAGGTTGCAGCCTTGGCACCCAAACCTGGAGTTTCTGAAGCCTGAAGCACGGTATAACCCATAATCTTGCCCTCGGTATCGAAACCTACGAGCACCTTCAGATCGCCACCGAAACCACCGGTAGTACTCTCTACGGCAGCACCCAGCTGCTTGCCGCTCTTGTCTGAGCACTTGTGGATGGTGAAAGAGAATTCCTTACCGCCAAACTCCTGCTTTACCTCTTCAGGCTCAGCCACCTGGAGTTCTTCTGTGCCCATCACACTCTTGATACCGGCAGCCAGACTCTGTGCAGCCTTCTCGGCGATAGGACCAGATGTAAGATGATTGATATATGCAAGCACGACACCTACGATGAGCGCTACGCCCACCAGCACAAGCACCATGTTCTTTAATGATGATTCTAATTTCTGCATGTCTCTGTCCTCCTTATTTCTTAGCAGGCTTCTCACCGAAGCGCTTTGGTTTAACGTATGTGTTAATAAGAGGTGTGAACGCATTCATGATAAGAATGGCGAACGACATACCTTCTGGATAGCTACCCCAGTTACGGATGATGACGGTCAGCAGACCGATGCATACACCGTAGATAAGCATGCCCTTGTGGGTCATCGGAGAGGTTACATAATCAGTAGCCATGAAGATGGCACCGAGCATCAGACCACCACTGAAGATGACAGCCAGAGGATTGGCATAAACAGGATTAGCCAAATGCATCAATCCGCTGAAAACGAATACGGTAGCGATGATGCTGACAGGAATATGCCAGGTAATGACCTTCTTCCAGAGCATGTAAGCCAAACCGAGCAAGAGGGCGAATGCACAAACCTCACCAGTAGTTCCGGCTCCGAAGGTATCGCCAGTGGCACCGAAGAGCATGCTCATCGCATCAGGCAACTGGTTGAGAACTGAAGCATCGCCCGTTTTGATGGCGGTCTTCATGATAGCAAGCGGAGTAGCACCCGTTGTTGCATCTGTATAGCTGAGCATCTGTCCGGCTATAGGCCATGAAGTCATCTGGGCAGGGAAGCTGACGAGCAGGAAGCAACGGCCTACCAAAGCGGGATTGAAAGGATTGTTACCCAGACCGCCGAAGCTCATCTTACCTACACCGATGGCAAACAGGGCACCGATGATGATGATCCAGAGAGGAAGGTTACTTGGCAAGTTCATGCCGAGCAAGAGACCGGTGATGATGGCAGAACCATCGAGCAAGCTGGTCTCCTCCTTCAGGAGATATTTTGTAATTGCCCACTCAAAGAAGACGCAGGCTGCCACAGAGGTGAGCAGTACGACTGCTGAACCCAGACCGAAGAAATAGAAAGATGCGAGGATGGCAGGCACGAGAGCGATGATCACTCCGTACATGTTCTTCTCCACGCTCTCATTTCCGTGGGCATGTGGCGATAATGAAACGATTAATTTTCCCATTTTATCTTTTAAATTCTTTCTTAAATGAAATTCATTCTTGACGTGAACGCTTACTTCTTGGCGTTGCGAGCTCTGATGATGCCCATCACCGCAGCCTTACCGTTGATGATGTTATCGAGGATAGGACGATGAGATGGACAGGTGAACTGACATGAACCGCAGGCGATGCAGGATGTTACCTCCTCTGCCTCCAGGCGCTCATAATCCTTCACTACGCTCAGGGTAGCAAGCAAGTATGGCTCCAAGCCCATTGGACAGGCATCCACACACTTGGCACAGCGGATACATGGCTGAGCCTTCTTGCGGTGAGCATCTGCATCAGTCAATACGGTGATGGAGTTGGTACCCTTGGTTACAGGAACATCGAGACTGATCACAGCCTTACCCATCATCGGACCACCAGCCAACACCTTGTTGTCGCCCTCAGGCAAACCGCCACAGTTCTCAATCATCTGAGAGAATGGAGTACCCATACGTACGAGGAAGTTGCCAGGATTCTTCACCTGCTTACCGGTAACGGTAGTATAGCGCTCAAAGAGAGGCTTGTTCTTCATAACTGCCTGATAAACAGCAAAGGCAGTACCTACATTTTGAACTATTGCTCCAACGTTGACAGGAATAGCTGGAGGAGCTGGAACCTGACGGCGAATGACGGCATCCACCAGCTGCTTCTCACCTCCCTGAGGATACTTCTTAGCCAGAGGAACGATCTCGATACGGGAGTCATTGGCTGTCTTTTCCTCGAAGAGTTTGATGGCAGCAGGCTTGTTGTCCTCAATACCGATGTAGCCCTTCTCTACCTTAGCCGCCTTCATCAGAAGGTTCAAGCCAACGAGAATCTCATCGGCATGCTCCATCATCAGGCGATAGTCGGCTGTGATATAAGGCTCACACTCTACACCGTTGATGATGACGCACTCAGCCTTGGCTCCTGGAGGAGGACAAAGCTTGATGAAGGTAGGAAAACCGGCACCACCCATACCAGTGACACCTGCTACCTTGATGCGGTTTACGATTTCCTCTGGAGTAAGCTCAGTATGAGCCTCAAGCGTCTCGAGTTTATCAGAGCGGTCGATACTCTCCTCCCACTCATCGCCTTCTACATTAATAATGATGCAAGGCTTGCGATAACCGGTAGCATCAATAGATGTATCTACCTTGAACACAGTTCCTGATACGGAACTGTAAATAGGAGCACTCACAAAGCCACCAGCCTCAGCAATGAGTGTACCCACCTTCACCTTGTCGCCCTTGGCAACTACAGGCTTGGCAGGAGCACCGATGTGCTGACCAAGTGGGAAAATAGCCTGCTTAGGGAGAGGAGCTACCTGAGTAGCCATCTCGGCAGTAATCTTATTCTCTTCTGGGTGAACTCCACCAATTCTAAAAGTTCTCAAATTCATGATTATTCCTCCTTTTTCTTAACTGGGAAATTAACTTTTACGAGAGCACCTGTTGGGCATTCGTCAACACACTTGGTACACATGCGGCACTTATTGAAATCAACATAAGCCACATTATTCTCGATGGTGATAGCATCAAACTTGCAGACCTTCTGACACTTACCGCATCCGATGCAAGCAACGCTACAAGCCTTCTTGGCAACAGCGCCCTTGTCGTGGTTTACGCACTGTACGTAAACTCTACGGCCCTTAGGACCCTTCTTGCGGAGCTCGATGATATGACGTGGACAAGCGTTGGCGCAAGCACCACAACCCGTACACTTCTCTTCATCAACCTCAGGAATGCCAGTTTCAGGATTGATAGAGATTGCGCCAAACTGGCAGGCAGCCACGCAATCGCCACAACCCAGACAGCCGAATCCGCAGCCTGTTTCGCCAGCGCCACATGAATTCATAGCTGCACAAGTGTGCAAACCATCATACTCGGCAATGCGAGGACGATTCTCGCAAGTACCATTACAACGTACCACAGCCACCTTTGGCTCGGTATTGGCTACTGCCATACCTAAAAGGTCGGCTACCTTGCCCATCACGTCGGCACCACCTACCGGACACATCAGTCCATCGATAGAACCGGCATCAGCACCCTTCACCAGAGCTGCAGCCATACCGGAACATCCGGCAAAACCGCAACCACCACAGTTGGCACCTGGCAGGATCTCTCCTACCTGGCCCAAGCGAGGGTCTTCTTCGACGGCAAACTTCTTAGATACTCCGAAGAGAACCAGCGCTGCAATCAGCGCGATTGCTCCGAGAACCAAGACAGCAATCAAAATAAAATTCATAATTTTTTGTGTTTTGTTTTGTTATTTTTTCTTTGTTTTAAAATAAAGGCTCATCGCAGAAACCACAGAAGCACATCACGCGCCCTATGTTTCTATAGAGAAGCTCAGTTTGTTTTTAAGTTTGTTTCTGAATAAGTAGAGCACCACATAGTATGGAATGAGAATGCCCAATGCCGAGAGCGCTGCGGCTCCCTCTGAGTGAGTAGCTTTCAGTACACCCACCAAAGCGATCACCATCAGCATCAGCGGCAAGAGATAGCCATAGAAACTGGCTCTGAAGCCTACAGCCGAATCAGCAGTCACCACCACGCTATCGCCTTTGTGGTAGAGAGACGCCTCTGAGGTAGAAACCTCAATCATCTTCTCTTTCGATTCAGATGCAGTACAATGAGCAGCCACCTTGCAAGCGCTGCAGGCTGACGACTGTACGATGCGAATGCACACACAACCTTCTTCTACGCTTTCTACGATGCCAGAATGTTTTATTTTATTATTCATTTGTAATGTTGAGATTGCATTTTTGCAATTCAAGTGCAAAGATACTACATTATTTAGAAATGGCAAACAAAATCGAAAAGAAAATATGAAAAAGGAGCGTAAACGTTATCTATGCCCTAAAAATCGGGGTATTTGAAAACAAATTAAAAGCAAAAATGCTTTTTTTTAGCAACTTCTTTTGGTGATATCAATTTTTTATGTATCTTTGCATTGATTATTAAAGAATTGATATGGAAACATTAGAGCAAACAATCATGCAAGTAGAGCGCTTTATCAGAAAAGTGGCTCAAAAGTTCCCAGCGCCAGAATCTGACGACGAGACTTCTCAAATGACCGACATCCACGTAAGGGTTTCGCAAGACAGTGGCGAACTCCTGGCCTTTGACGACGATGACAACGAGATTACCCGCTGCGTTGTTGAGCAATGGATAGAAAACAAGGATGAAGACTTCTACGACGAGGTAGCAAAGCTGCTTCGCGATGTATTGCGCAAACAGGCTGATATCATAGATCATCTCGGCATTCTCAAGCCATACAGCTTTGTGCTCGAAGATGAGGATAAAGAGCATATTGGCGAGCTCTATCTTGCTGACGATGATACGATCATCGTAGGTGGTGACTTGATGGAGAATCTGGACAACGATCTGGATAACTTCCTGAACGACCTGCTGAAAGAATAAAAAAAATACCGGATGAAAGAACTACCCGCCCCCCCCATCCCAACAAAATAAAAAACCGTTGCACTCTCTCCTATCGAGTACAACGGTTTTTCTGTTTTTAACGGTCTTTCCGTTTATATCATCTAACCAATCTAAAAAGAAATTTTCTTTTTCTTACCTTTACTTTCGTTTCCTACACGGTCGAGAGCAGTTACTACATACACATATTTCTTGCCACTCACATAAGGTATGCGATAGAAATTATCATAAGTAACTGCCTGGAGTGCAGAAACATCATTGAGATTTACCTTAGCACCTTTCTCAAAACGGTAGATAGCAAAACGGTTCACCTGATCGCCCCACTTTTTCTTGCTAGCCTTAGGAGCCTTCCATACCAGCAGCGGACCTTTCTCGGTCCACATCAGCTTGACACCCTTTACCCCCTTTGGCGCCTTATTATCAAGGAAAGGCATAGAGGGTGGCAATGCTGGATACTTCCAATAATTGTTGCGGAGTGTATGTCCGATATTACCTACATTATCGGCAGCAGTCTGCGCATACCAGAGCACAGTGCCCTTCACATTATTCATCTGCTGATGCAAACGGTGCTTGGCAGGCAACTGATGACTGCGCGGATTGACTGGGTCAGCAAACTTGGCTGTACGCTCTATATCTTCACCTATATATAATGGGCGGTTGCCAGCATGCTTATTCCACCAGGTAATGAGCGTCTTGTAATCGGCTGCACGATTGCCTATCTCCCAATAAATCTGAGGCACACAATAGTCTATCCAACCATTATTCACCCAAAGCAAAACATCTGCATAAAGATCATCATAATTCTGGAGGCCGAAAGTTTCTGAACCATTAGGATTGGTACGCTTGTTGCGGTAGATACCGAATGGAGAAACACCAAACTTGACCCAAGGCTTAACGGCATGAATGGATTCGCTGAGCTGCTTTACAAACCGGCTCACGTTATCACGGCGCCAATCACCGATGTTTCGCATGCCGCGCGACTGCTGGCGGAAGAGCTGCTGATCAGGAATCTGACGTCCGGCCTCTGGATATGGATAGAAATAATCATCAATATGGAATCCATCAACATCATATCGGCTTACAATGTCCACAGCCACCTCGCAAATATAGTCGGCTGCAGCCTGCAACCCAGGGTTCAACAGCGTCAGCTTGCCATACTGAAAACAGAGATCAGGACGCCTCTTCACGATATTCTTCGGCGAAACCTGCTCATAGGAAGTTACGCTATGCTTGGCACGATAAGGATTAATCCAGGCATGAAGCTCCATGCCACGATTATGACACTGCTCTATCATCCACTGCAACGGATCCCAATAAGGAGAAGGAGCCTTTCCCTGCACCCCCGTAAGAAACTTGCTCCAAGGCTCTAAATCACTCTTATACAGAGCATCACACTCGGCACGAACCTGAAAGATAATCGCATTCACGCCATCCTTCTGCAGTTCATCAAGCTGTCTGGTAAGCATCGCCTGGATCTGCTGCGTACTCTTGCCAAGATACTGTCCGTTAACGCACTGTATCCAGGCTCCACGAAACTCTCGTTTGTTCTGAGCCTTCATTGTTGCCGACGACATCAGCATCAGAGCAACAACGAGCATCAAAATCGCTTTCAGTCTTTTCATCTGTTATCTGTTATTTATCAATTTCATTTTTTCCTTTTCATTCTACAGTTTGTTCTTCATCCCTCAGCTTCGGGAGTGAAATATGGTATCTTACAGCCAGCAATCGGATGGCGCAGACCACACAGAAAGCTACAATTACCGTAATATAGAGGCTCACACCCAGATAGCTCAATCCCCAATAAGCCAAACCACCGGCGACACAAGCCATCGCATAAATCTCCTTTCGGAAGATGACCGGCTCTTCATTAAGAAGCACATCGCGGATAACACCACCTGCAGCACCCGTGATACAGCCCATGATGATGGCTACCCAAAAGGAGAAACCACATTCGAGCGACTTCTGGATACCCGCAATATTGAAAAGCGCCAAGCCCAAGGTATCAAACAGAAACCAGGTGTTGTCAAGACGCTTGAGATAGCGGTGGCAAGCAATCACTACCAACTGCGCAAACAGCGTACAAATCAGGTAGATAGGGCTCAACATCCAAAACGGACGCACACCAAGCATCACATCTCGTATGGTTCCACCACCTATGGCTACAGCCACACCACAAACAAAACCGCCCAGCCAATCATAGTGCTTACTTGCTGCCAGACGAATGCCCGAAAGGGCAAAAGCAAATGTACCGATGAATTCTATCACGCTATGAAGCGTGAGCACGAATTCAGGATCGCCATGTATCATCATTTTCTCGTATCAGTTAGTTGCTCTAAATATCAATTCCTAATTATCTATATATCTATTCTAAATCACTAATTCTTGAATCTTTCTCCCCAACAGGTAACCATCCAGTTGTAGAGGCGCTCCTCGGAAGGCGAATGCTGCGCATGCCAGAAGCGGGCATCCTTCAGTTCGTCTGGCAGATACTGCTGCTCAGTGAAATGTCCAGGATAATCGTGAGGATACTTATATCCGTCATGATAGCCCAAATCTTTCATCAGTTTGGTAGGAGCATTGCGGATGTGCAGCGGAACAGGCAGATTACCCGTTTGCCGTACAGTAGCCAGCGCATCATTAATGCCCAGATAAGCACTGTTGCTCTTCGGACTCGTGGCCAGATAAACCACAGCCTCAGCAAGGGCGATACGCGCTTCGGGCCACCCTATCTTCATCACCGTATCGAAAGCTGCATTGGCAAGCAGGAGTGCATTCGGATTAGCAAGTCCCACATCCTCAGAGGCACTAATCACAACCCTACGGGCTATAAACTGCGGGTCTTCTCCTCCTTCTATCATCCTCGCCATCCAATAAAGCGCAGCATCGGGATCGCTTCCGCGAATACTCTTGATAAAGGCAGAGATAATATCATAATGCATCTCACCCTGTTTATCATAAGCCAGCGGATTCTGTTGCAACTGCTCTTCTACCATCTTGTCGGTAATCACAATCTCTGAAGAGCCGGCAGATTCTACCACCAGTTCCAGGATATTAAGCAGTTTTCGGGCATCTCCACCACTATATCGCAGCAGCGCGCCCGTCTCTTCCAGTTTAATATTCTTCTCTCTGAGTTCTACATCCTGCGTAATGGCACGATGCAGAAGCCCTTCAAGATCAGCCTTTTCAAGCGGTTTGAGAACATAGAGCTGACATCTGGACAACAGCGGCCGAATCACCTCGAATGAAGGATTCTCGGTGGTAGCACCTATCAGCGTAACAATACCCTTCTCTACCGCACCCAAAAGCGAATCCTGCTGACTCTTGGAGAAACGGTGAATCTCATCAATAAACAATATAGGAGAAGCCGAATTAAAGAATCTACCACTTTTTGCTCTTTCTATCACCTCGCGGACATCCTTTACGCCACTGGTCACCGCAGAGAGGGTGAAGAACGGCACCTTGATAGTATGTGCCACGATTTGAGCAAGGGTAGTCTTGCCCACTCCAGGGGGTCCCCAGAGGATAAAAGAGGATATGCGCCCTGCATCAATCATCTTGCGCAGCACGGCCCCCTCACCTACCAAATGCTGCTGTCCTACATAGTCAGCAAGCGTGTGAGGTCTCATTCTTTCAGCTAATGGTTCACTCATAGTACGTGCAAAGGTAATGAAAAAAATCGAATTCCAAATAAAAAAGTGACCAAAAACACAAAAAAACAGCAAGAAAATTTGGATATATAAAAAGAAGTACTTACTTTTGCACACACAAACACAATTGAAGATGAATAAAGATAAAATATTAACACTGAAGAATGTTACTAAAAGTAGCATTTGGGAATTGCAGGAGAACGATGTGTTCCGTCTTTGGGAAGCAGCAGAAAAGGATGCTGACCTCAAGGATTTCCAGAACAAGTATATCGCAGTGATCCGCAGCGCATTCGAAATGGAACCAGTGACGGTAGACCGTCCTGAAGTGATTGACAAGTTGATGGCACGCGGCTTCAAGATTGGCACTTTCCGCATCAACGACAAGAAGGAAAAGTATGCCATCAAAAAGCGCCCTATCATGCGTGTTACTGATCTTACTTACGAAAATGTAAGTCACATCACCGCCAATAAGCTCATCGAACTCTTGGAGCGCAACTTTGGTGGTGGCTGGGAGAGTCTGCCTCAGAGCATTCAGGACATCATCGAAAGTAATTTCGACATCAGCACAACTACTCTTCCTGCTGACCGCCTGAAAAAGCCAGGAGGTCTGTACGAGAAAAAGCTCGCCGATGACTACGAGGTGCTCGTGGTACCAAAAGGTTCTTGGGTAGAAGCAATCTTTGCCAAGGAGAAGCCAAAGGTAGAAAAGGTTCGCATGAGATTCGATGATGAGAATGATTTGAAACGCAACGACGACCTGCTCGACCCAGACGAGGATGAAGACGAGGATGCACCAGAAATCGAGGATCACTACAACGATCCAGATGAGGATGACGATGCATTCGATGACGACAAGCTTACTGAGGAAAGCTACCGTACTACCTTCGAAGACCCGGAGAACCTCGGTCTTGATGATGCAGAAGACGTAGCCGACGATGATTATTAATTCAGTTTATACATTATTATAATATAAAGAGAAATGAACGCATTAATTGGATTTGTTGCATTAATCGCTGTAGGCCTCGTAGGTTGGGCGATTGCAGAATTTAAGTACAAGGCTTTCACTTTCACCCGTTCAGAAAAGGACATCGAGGAAGAGAAAGAGCTTGAAGAGCAGAAACGCGCAGAGGGTTTCAAGGAGATGAACATCCGCGACATCATGCGCAAAAACTCAACCAATGGTTATAACGCCGTAGGTTAGTATTATGTTAATTTACCTATGCTTATGATACAGTATATCATCATAGCAATCATATTGGCGGCATGCATCACGTATGCCGCCATTTGTATCTACCGCTCCATCAAACAAGCACGAGAGTGTAAAAACTATCAATGTTCAGGTTGCCCGTTCGTTGAGAAATGCCAAAAGAACAAAAAGAAAGAGGCTACTCAGCGGAAAGAATAAGAGTAGCTCTCATAAAAGAGCTGCTAAAACTACTTTTACTGTCATGCAGCGAGGAAACCAGACAAAAATTAAAGCATTTCAGAACCCGTTCATTATGAGCAAGATACAAAGAAAGTGATTGTTTTAATTAAAAAAGTTGCATAAAAATTTGGTAGAACCAATAAAAAGTAGTACCTTTGCACTCGCAAATCAGAAATGATTGTTCTACACAAGGTGTCTTAACCGAGCGGTTAGGTAACGGTCTGCAAAACCGTGTAGAGCGGTTCGACTCCGCTAGACACCTCATAAAAAAGGAAGTTCTTCAATAAGGACTTCCTTTTTTCATATCTACTCTCCCCCATTTTCATTCCTCATTTCTAGGTATTCATCAAAACCCCCATTTTTAGGTATTGCACAATTATAAAAATCTTCGTACCTTTGCAACCGTAAATGATAAACATCAGAACTGAGGTTATCCTACGAGTAGGAATTGCCCCTTGCCAAAAGCAATTCTGGTGAACGTTTGAAACTTTTAGATAATTGAGACAAAGATAGAAATTAAAATCTTGTTCGCTAATAGAAATAATTCATAATGTTTTTGTATAATATGAAAAGGGGTGCTTGTGAAAGTACCCCTTTTGTATATCATCTGTATACCTACCTGCTTAGCCATCAACGCTTTATCTATGCGAAAAATCAATTATCAGCATAATATCTGACAGGTAGGTATACAATAGGTATGTTGTAGTTTTGTTACTATTTTGTTACTGAAAATTTGCGAGTAACAAAAAAATTGCTTATCTTTGCAGCAGATTAATAAATGTAGGCTTATGGGAAGGAAGAAAACAATCGATAAGGAGCCAGTCACTATCAGATTCAAGGAACTTGCCAACGGAAACAAGAGTATCTATCTGGACATCTATATGGACGGAAAGAGAAGTTATGAATTTCTCAAACTATACCTCATCCCAGAGGTTGGTAGAGAAAGAGCGAAGGCTAGGATGAAGAATGCTGAGACGATGGCTAGTGCGAATATCATCAAGGCTCAGAGGGTTCTCGACTTGAAGAACCGAAAGGCAGGAGTATTCAGCAGTAACAAGAACATGCGCTTGATAGAATGGCTAGACATCGTTAAGGTTGCAAAGCAGAAGGCAAGTAGGTCGGATGAATCGAGCAAGACCATTGAGAATGTTAAGAAGCACATCATCAAGTTTTGTGGTGAGTCTACCAAGATGGTTGACATAGACAAGAAGTTTTGCATGAAGTGGATAGAGTATCTGAGGACTGCCACCAAGAGAGGTGGACAGCCGTTCAGCGAAGTAACCAAGAAGGTGTACCTTACTTGCTTTGGTACGGTTCTGAATCAGGCTGTCCGTGATGGCATCATTCAGATGAATCCCCTATCGCTCATAGACCCAAGCTATAAGTTCGGGTCTCCTGAAAGCGAGCGAGTATACCTTGATATTGAAGAAGTGAAGAAACTGGCTGCAACGGAATGCTACAGCCAGCATACCAAGCAAGCATTTATGTTCTCATGCTTTTCAGGTCTTCGTATCTCAGACATCAGGAAGCTGAAATGGAGCGATATTGAAGAGGTGAAGAATCCTGACGGAACATCATCATACCGCCTGACCAAGACGATGGAGAAGACACAGCGAGTAGTCAGCTATCAGCTATCCAACGAGGCGATGAAATGGTTGCCTGAAAAGACGGAAGACGAACTGGTATTCTATGAACTATGCCAGCAGCCGAACATCAACTATCATATTAAGGTATGGGCGAAGGCAGCAGGAATCAAGAAGAATATATCCTTCCATACCGCTCGGCACACCTTCGCCACCATGATGCTCACGCTGGGAGCCGACATATACACCACCAGCAAGCTACTCGGTCACTCCCGAATATCCACTACTGAGATATATGCTAAGATTGTGGATAAGAAGAAGGATGAGGCGATGGGGCTGATTGATAAGTTCTTCGATAAGGAATAAAAAAAATCTCTGTAAGGTAGCCAGCCTTGCAGAGATTAAAAGTTAAACTATGTAATTTGTTTCTGATTCTCAGGAGAAAGCCGTAATTTTGCCTCATAAAACATTAAAACTCATAGGCTTATGAAACAAGATAAATTAGAAAGGTTTGCCGAAAAGGCAATATGGACTATAGAAGGTATCATGATTTACATGATATGTGCTATTTTCTACAAAATTGTGATAGTAGGTTAGAAACAATTATTGTTACTAAACTCGAAACTATCGCAGTCAACAATATCCACAAGAACTTATTAATTTTCTTGTGCCGTACTTCAAATGAAGACTCTTTCTTTAGAGCCTTCACTTCCTCCTCATGCTCTTTCTTCAACGCACTACCATTCCAAAGGATTGGTATCTGGTTCCTTCCCTGCTTGGTAACACTATACACCACCCTAGATTCTTGATTGTTAAAGGCATACCCACGATTAAGGTATTCGCTCTTCACCAGCAGCATAGCAACATCTTCTTTCCAAGCATCATCAGGAGATACGTGGTCGTAAATGATACCCCATATCTCCTGCTCATACTCTGACTTATCTCGGATATTGTCCAGCAGCACATACAGTTTCTGCTCGTTAGTTATCTTTGCCATTATAAACCGAGTTTCTTTTTCAGAAAGCTACCAACAAAGGCAGCAGCCATAGCAGACACAGCAAAGTCACCAAATATAAATCCTTTGTTGGGCTCTACGAACTGGGACTCAACAGCAACCAGCACAACCATACAGACAACAAAGGTAATCGCAATGGCAATATACCTAAACACCATCTTAGCTACCTTTTTGCTATCATCCTTAACACTTGAAGGTTCGCCTTCTTTTCTGTTAACCCTCAATGAGCAATACATAAAATAAATTGCAGCTATCGCTATGAATGCCACAAACACGTAAATAATTTCTTTTGGCATATTTTTATTTTTCTAGTTGGGAAAATATTTTTTCCTAGTTGGGAAAATTATTTTTCTCCCTTGTAATTCTTTAATATTTCGTCAGCTTCATACTCGGACTTTGATAAAGGAGCCTTTGGACATCTACCCAATATACTCTGTTTCTTTCGTGCCAACTCCTCATCATAGTGCCTTTTCTGCTCAGCCTTCATTTTGCGATATTCGTCAACACGTTTCAGGAAATGCGCTGCTGGTTCATATTGACCTCGGATAGGTATTCCACCTTCTTTGGTCTTGTTCCACTCTCGCTTTATGAAATCCTCTTTAAGCATTATCTTACACCCATCAACTTCAATACAGACAGAAGGTTTGCGTTCTAGAGCACTCTTTCTTATCCTATCAATAAATTCTTTGTCACGCTTTGCGTTTTCCTCCTTAGAACTATGAAGGATAGACCATATTACAACAGCCGACAAAGACAGAATCACAATGATACCTAATATATATTCCATTATCCAAAGTTCTTTAAATCTATAGGACTGCAACCGCATAACCCAAAGATGTAGTTAACTATATCTTGAATATCAAATGCTACAACATACCATACCCTAGCGACAAATATCAACAACAATAGGGCTACTGGAATAACCATCCACTTCTTTTCGCATAGCCAGTTGAAGAACCTACCATGTTGAAGGGAATCACACACGCCTACCATCCATGCCATAAATAGCATGAGCGAGACAAACATTACTAACATATGAAGAAACCACATACTCAATACATTTTAATTATCCGACATTTGATTGTCTCATGCCACCGCCCAAGATAGACAATAGCTGGTCATAGCGTTTCTCTAACTCTTCGTACTTTGCCTTCCAGACAGAATCGTCCTGATGAGACTCTTCTATCTTAGGTTCTTCATGATGAGGAGTCTCAGAAACCATATAAGAAGAATCATCTGCATCTTGGTTACTATACATAGTACCTATCCCACGCATCAACCATTCAGCAGACACGTCAGGAAAGGCAGTCAATATCTTCTCTACGATATTGGCAGCTAAAGTTCTATCACCTCTTAATTGAGGATTTAAAGTAGCTTGCGCCACATTAATCTGTTTAGAGAGAGCGTTAACGGAAATAGATTTATCCTCTAAAATCAACTTAACTCTCTGATAAATAGTCACTTCCATACATTTTACATTTATAAATGTTAACTAATTAATCTTAAAGGGTTAATCTTTTTCGAGAAAATATTTGGCAGTTTACTCGGAAAAGAGTACCTTTGCACTCGTAAACAACAAGTTGCTTAATTATTAGAAGCAAAAGTACAATAAAAAATTAAGATATGCAAGTAAAAAAGATAAAAATTATCAAAGTTTCGCTTGAAGGACGAAAAAAACTTGCTGAGCGATATGGTTGCTGTAGAGAAACAATCTTCAACGCTCTTGCATTTAGAAGTCAGAGCAAGCAATCCGAAAGCATCAGGCATGATGCCCTGAATGAGTTCGGAGGAGTTGAGACCGATAAGGTCATGTTCTATTAAAAAGGAGGTATAATTATGGTAGACCCAGAGATTAAGGAGCAGCTAGACCGCATAGAGCAGTATTCGCTCATAGCTGCAAAGAATGTGCTCAACATTAATGAAGCTGCAATCATTCTTGGTATGACGGTTAGAGGAGTGAGAGAGAACGTCAGGAACCGCATCATTCCTTGCTATAAACCAAACATCAACCGACTCTACTTTAAGAAGAGTGAGTTGGAAGAGTGGATGACTCAGAACCGCAGAAAGAGCATGGCAGAGTTGAAATCAGAGGCAGCAGCCTATTGTTTTACCCATTAAACAGATAAACTTATGATAGCAGATGTAATGTTGGTAGCCAGCGTAATAGCTTTCGCTGTTGCCGTTAAGGAAATCCACTCCTACTTCAAGGAGGTAGGCAAGTAAAATATATGGAGATTGAACCTCACAAATTTAGTTTAGTATTAAGTTATTAATGTGTTAAGTCTTATAACGTTTCAGCCATCGAATTTTTCATTTGGTAAATAGCAGAGGTTTTTTGGAGTTTGCTACTCCCAGTCTCCACTATAACTTTAGTCGTTATAATTTTACATGTTTTAAGTTTTTACCCAGCGCAAGTAACTCAGTTGGTAGAGTACGAAGGTTTCTCCCTCTTCGATGTCGTGGGTTCGAGTCCCACCTTGCGCCCCATATAGCCCGATTCCAAGGCTTTATATCGGATAGGATAAACCTTCCTAGAGAGGTACACGTACCCAAAAGGAGCATCATTAACCACAGATGGTGCTTAGACGTGGAAGTGGCAAGCGAGTACATACACCTGATAGGTGGAATTTGGAAAAACTTGGAGTTCACTTGTGAAGAAGCAGACCTGATGCCGTGACCCTTATATAATAAGGTAGCATCTAAAGGTAGGAGCGCACAACTACAAATCGGTTCTAATGCAGCCAGCACGCTTTCTTTCTATTCGGTTCAAGTTATTGGTTATTTTATATTCAGATATATCACAATATGTGCGATTACTAGTGCTGGGAGTCCTAAGCCTCCATGAATGCAGAAGGGAACCAAGGGCGCACGGATGGTTTAAAGCCTCGGAACGTGCGCCCTATTATAGAGAAATTAAAGTTTTTTTCATACAGATTACATTTTCGATGCGGTAGCGACCGCTCAGGTTAAACAAAAATAAAAAACTCTCGCCCCACCATTCGTGAGAACCGTGGGGCTTTTAATTTGAACATTTCAAACCATACAATATGAGATATAAAGCAAATAGTTGTCACGATTGTCTCTTCTTGACTATATGTGACAATCCGAATAAGAACCCAGATGGTGGCTACAGATGCAGCATCTATCAATGGAAATATCAATAACAACTTAATACATATAAGATATGAAAGAACTTATCACAATTCAGTCAGAACTGAAAGCCCCGAAGAGTCAGTTCAACAAATTCGGTGGCTACAAGTATCGCAAGGCTGAGGACATCTTAGAAGCTGTAAAGCCTTTGCTCAACAAGCAGAAATGTACGCTAACCATTACAGATGATATTGTGATGGTAGGCAACCGCATTTATGTTAAGGCTACCGCTACTATCAAGAATGAGAAGGGCGAGTTTGAAACAACTACTGGTTGGGCTAGAGAAGAGGAAACCAAAAAGGGTATGGATGGCAGTCAGATTACTGGAGCATCATCCTCTTACGCTCGAAAGCATGCCCTCAATGGTCTCTTTGCCATTGATGATAATGCTGATTCTGACACTACCAACGATGGGCAGCATCAGGAAGCGCAGCAGCAAACACAGACTCAGCAGCCAAACACCCAGCAGACAGCATCCCCTCAGTTTCACCCGAATGACCTGAACGAAGGATTGGCTTACCTGAGCAGATGTGTTAGCAAGGACAATCTGATATGGGTAGTACAGCATTATCAGCCGCTCACCGCCAGCCCTCAGTTCATGCAAGCAGTATCAGCTAAGAAGAAAGAATTAGGATTACAATAATATGACAGAAACAACAAAGAAAATCAGCCTGAATGTGCCAAATGTCACATTCATTGAGGAATCTCATCAGTACTTCATTGGCAAGAAGGAACTGAAAGGTGTAACGGGAACGCTCATCAAGAAAGCATTCCCCGACACCTATAAGAATGTTCCTGAATCGGTAATGAAGAAGGCAGCAGAGCGAGGAGGTCTTATCCACAACACGTTTGAAACCTTCTGTTCCATCTTCGATGCCGACATCAAGCAGTACCCGAATCCTACGGAAGAGCTTCAAGCCTTCCATAGTATGTTAGTCGCATACGATTTACACTATGTAGCATCCGAGTATCTTGTTACAGATGGTGAGAACTTCGCATCTGCCATTGATGGAATCTTTGCCGACAACGAAGGCAACATCTATCTGGTAGATTACAAGACCACCGCCACCCTTCACTACGACAATGTATCTCTCCAGTTATCCATCTATGCAAAATGGTTCGAAGAGCAGAATCCCGACTTGAAGGTGAAGGAGATTGTCTGCATGTGGTTCAAGAACGGACAGAGCAAGTTCCAACCTCTACCAAGGGTAGCTGATTATCAGATTGACGATTTAATCAACGCTTATCTCGCAGATGATACAGACTATCAGTATAAGGTGGAGGTTCCTGAGCAGTTCTCTGCCCTAGAGCAGGAGTTCAGATTGATAACCGCACGAGTGGATGCCCTAAAGATTAAGCAGGATGAGTTGAAAGAGAAGATTATGAAGATGATGGAAGACAACAAACAGAAATCCATCAAGACTCAGTTCGCCTCATACTCTTATGTTGAGAGCACAACTAAGAGAAAGCTCGACACGGAACTCTTCAAAAAGAAATATCCAAATGCTTACGAGAAATTAACAAAAGTCAGTATCTCCAAGCCATCAATAAGAATCAAACTTAATTAATATAGATATGAACATAAAATTTACTGGTAAAATTATTTCAGTTGGGCAAGTTCAGATGGGAACTTCCCAAAACGGAACCCAATGGAGTTCACAAGAGTATGTTATTGAGGAACTGAATCAGCAGTACCCTTCAAGAGCCGTTATACAAGTTTATGGTTCAGACAAGATTCAGCAGTTCGGCATCCAAGTAGGTGAAATCATCACAGCAAACATCGGATTGAAGGCACATCAGTCTAGAGACGGACGATGGTTCAATCAGTTGGATTGTTGGAAGGTGGAGCGACCAAATGACCAGCCGCAAGGTCAGGTTGTCCAGAGTCAGGTTGGCGCAGCACCTCAGCCAGTTGGTGGGTATTGCCAACCACAGCAACAAACAATACCTCTGAGCCAGCCACAGCAGTTTCCCCCTCAGGTTAACGCAAGCGGTCAACCTATTCAGCAGAACACTCAATATGCAGGTGGTCAGCAGCAGGGTCTTCCCTTCCCAGCCCCAAACCAATAATATATAAGGTATGGAAATCCATCTAGTAAGAACCTCCACTGGTCTTCGCCCCTACACGGATGATGATTACGAGGAAATGAAAAAGATAAAGGTTGGTTCCATCGTCAAGGCGAACATAGTTCGACCAAGGAACATTAAGTTTCACCGCAAGTTCTTCGCCCTTATCAGAGCAGCATGGGATTGTCTCACAGAGCAGCAGCGCACAAACCTACGCTCAATAGACACATTCCGTGAGCAACTGCTGATAACATCAGGATTCAGCGAACCGCTTTACGACCTCAACGGACAGAAGTTCTTGGAGCGAGCCAAGTCTATCTCCTTCGCCAAGATGGATGAGCCAGCCTTTAATGAAGTATATAGTAGAGTCTTAGACACCATCCTCACGATACTCTATGCAGATGGTGTTACAGAAGACGAGTTTAATAACATTTTACAAAATTATAGTTGATATGACACGTAGAAACGACAAGCGCAACAACAGACGTAATCGTCAGCGCAACAACACCCCAGAGTTACCCCCATTTGCACAGATGCTTTTCGGAGCAATCGTTGGCAAAGGTGTAGACATGATTGCCAAGAAGATGGCAGAGATTGCCGAGGAAGAAACTCCTGATATTCACGCAGAAGGCATCAGCAATCAGGACGTTACCAACATCAATAACGGAAAGGCAACCTTATCTAAGTTGCGAATTCCTGCTGATGGTTCGGCAGTAGAGTACCCAATCCCTGATAACCTCCAGTTTTTCTTCGCTGAGGATGGTAAGTTGATGGTTCGTCAGAAGATTGAAGGAGACGAGAAGCCTACTAATGATGCTGAGGAATGCAAGCCTATCACTTATGATTATATTCTCAAAGAACTCTACCTTGATAAGACAGCATATTGGGTTTGTGGCGAAGACAATATTATTGAAGGAAATCAGGGTCTTGTAAATTACAAAGATGCCGTCAACTGCATCACTCCTGCTCAGGCTAAACGTTGTGCTGCTTTCAACAAGTTGCAGAACATCGCCAAGTATCTCAATGGTGACTGGAAACCTAACTTCGAAGATAGTAGTAAAAATTGGTATATTTTCAAGGATATACTTTATGGTGTGACATTTAACCATACGACAAATCAAGGAATCGTTTACTTCAAGAACGCAGACCTTGCTGACGAAGCCATCCGCTTAATGGGTAAAGAATCTCTAAACGACCTTTTCTCAACTGACTGGTAATGGCAAGCTACGCTGAAATCAAGGCAAAGCTACAGCAGGAAGGCAAGAAGATACGCAAGCGTTCATCCTACGATGAGCACAACTTGCAAGCCGCAGAGGTCAGGTATATCCGTGGGGTATATCCTGACCTTGAAGGTGTCTTCTTTGCCGTTCCTAATGGTGGCAAGCGAACTTCCCGACAAGCCGCATGGCTCAAAGAAGAAGGTATGAAGGCAGGAGTATCTGATATGCTGCTCCTGAAGCGCACCTCCCAGTACGGTTTCCTCTGCATCGAAAATAAAACACCGAAAGGACAGCAGGAACCCGAACAGAAGGTATTCCAACACGAAGTAGAACGACATGGTGGCAAGTATATCATCGTCCGCTCTATAGATGAATTTACGGAAGCAATCGACAATTATTTAAATGGTGAACTATGAAACAATTTCAAATGCAATTAATGCCACAACTTACTCTTGGTGAGAACTTAATGGATAAATTTCTTGAAAAGTTCAATGAAAAACAAGAAGAAGAGTTAACGGAAAAAATAATCTCTATCTTGGAATCCAAAGGCTATAAGGTAACCGCTCCACCCAAGGAAGTCAAAGACGAATATACCTTTGAGCGAGCATGGGACTTATACGGCAAGAAAGTAGGTGACAAAGATAGACTAAAGAGAAAATGGAACTCTATGAGCAAGAAAAACCGCAAAACTGCAATCGAGTACATACCTCTCTATGTAATCTCAAAGCCAGACAAGCAGTACAGAAAGAACTTCCAAACCTTCCTCAACCAGCGAGGATGGGAAGACGAACTCATCGGAGCAACACCACCGCCAGCAGCCGTTAACGAGCAGCCTTCTGAGATTAGCCAACTTATCGCAAAGACGAAGGCTGAGCAGAACGTAACAAATGCGGATAAGGACAACGTTTTCAAGACACGTATCATAGGTATGATAGAGCTTCTGCAAAAGAATCCTCATAGCCTATGCCGAAAGCAGTTGGAGATATATCGTGATAACGGAACCTTGGAACGCTTGGGCATCCAATGGAATCAATAAACCACAAATCTGTTTACCAAAATGATAGCAATCAGTAAGTACAACAAGCAGCATCCTCTCAGAGTCTTTGAGGCATTCGCTGGCTATGGCAGTCAGAGCCTAGCCTTCAAGTACCTCAAAGATAAGCATCCTGAGTTCGACTTCAAGGTAGTGGGCTACTCAGAGATAGAACCATCAGCCATCCAAGCCTACGGACTTCTGCACGGAAGAGACATACCTAACTTCGGAGACGTGACAAGGATAGACTGGAATGAGGTTCCCGACTTCGACTTCATATCATGGTCTTCACCATGCCAAGATTTCTCCAATGCAGGACTTCGCCAAGGAGCAGAGGAAGGCAGCGGCACACGCTCATCCCTTATCTTTCAGGAGAAGAGAATGCTGGCAGTCAAGAAACCAAAGTATGTGATGCTAGAGAACGTAAAAGGTCTTCTTTCAAAGTCAATGAGGAAGTACTTCTTCCAGTACGTCAAAGACCTCGATTCCTTCGGTTACACCTCCTTCTACAAGGTGCTCAATGCCAAAGATTATGGAATCCCACAGAATCGTGAACGTATCTTCGTTATCTCCATCCTACGCACAGAAGACGAGCCGAACCCAGAGTACCACTTCCCTTCTCCCATCAAGTTAGATACTATGGTTGAGGACATATTGGAAGATGGTGTATCTCCCGAATATTTCCTATCACAGCCCCTCCTCGAAAAGTATCTCACAAAAGCAGACATCAATGAATCAATCGAAAAACTCTACCCCGAAGATAGCAATACCGAAAACTGCTGATGGATGCTCGCCAACTATCACATCATCATTTGGTGCAGGAATCAGCATAGCCAATCTTCTTGGTGTTGACCATTTCCCTAAAGGGGGGTATTGATAATCAAAAAGTTACAAGCAGAAAACTGCTCATCAACTCAGACGTAGATGGTTTAAGTAGAACAATCCGTACAAGTTATTATAAGGCTGGTTTTGCTAACTATATACATAACGATGGCAGAGCAGCCAATGCAGTTTTAATCATCAAGAAATTATAATGTGCGACAAAATTATAAAGCTAGCAAACCTCCAAATCAAAGGCAGAATAGAGCAGCAGACCAGAGTCTACTCCACCAAGGGAATCTCTCCTACTCTCAATTCAGCCATGGGTCACGGAGGTAACTGCATCCCACTTTTCTTAATCGTCAAAGAATATGAAGGATAATAAAATCATAAGATTGGTAAGTCTTAACAGACCTGAGAGATTTGAGCAACAGAATCGTGTTTGTTCTGTTAAAGGTATCTCCCCTACTCTCAATGCTGTTATGGGAAACGGAGGAAACAATATCCCACTATTCTTAATAGTAAAAGAGATATGATAACTGGAGGAAAGAGAATGAAATCCCTGCTCCTATCGGGGAAGGTGAAACCTGATGTAGGCGGTCAAGTTCTCGACATCTACAACCAAGCTGTAATGCAAGGTATCTCCCCTACCATCAAGACAACCATAGATACAGCAAACATGACATTCGTAACAATCATGAACAAAGAAATCATTCACACCGCACCAAACGTAAAGCGATACTCCATCCAAATCAGGAAGTACACTCCAAGAGATTGTTTCCGACTGATGGGAGTTCACGAAGCTGATATAGATAAACTCCTGAGCAAGGAGAAGTCTGGTCAACTCATTATCAGCAAGAGTAAACTTTATGCCCTCGCAGGAAATTCAATAGTAACAAACTGCCTGACCGCCATGTTCGAGGAACTGATTTTCCCATCAGGAAATCACTACCATGACAAGACTGGTCAGCTATCACTTTTCTAGTATGAACATATTCGGATATATCAAGGTAGGCAAGCGAGTAAGCAAAGACCACCGCCTTCTCTTTGAAGGCAAGACCCTTATCATGTGGTACAAAGATAAGCCTATCATCGGAACCATGATAGATGGAAAATGGTGCTGCATGGACATAAACGGGAATAAGGAAATTCTTATGTATCAGTCATTAGTCACCCAAGTTTCATTTTTACCTTCACCTCATGAAGACAGAGAAAGAAAAAATCCTAGCCATCATCGCTGAGATTCAGGCAGAGCGTGAAGCTGCCCACATCGTGCCGCCCCACGTCCTAACAGCCGAAATCATCAACCGAGGATGTCACCAGCCATATCAAGCCATCAACGAGTTATGCGCAGAAGGAAAGATAAAATGGTGCAGAACCCTCAACGATATGGCATTCACTATCAGAAAATAATAAATCGAGAACAATATGAAAATTATAACGCAGAAAGAACTGGCATCCTTAGCAGAAGATGCTTTTAAGAATGCCGAAAAGCATGGTTTCTATACTGAGAGCACAGAAATAGAAACCGAATTGATGCTCATCATCACGGAAATGGCAGAAGCTGTTCAGGCAGACCGCCACAATCGTCACGGAAGTATCGAAGACTACGAGAGCGAGATTCAGATGGGCAGAGATATTCCTACCGCCTACAAGAACTCTCTTGAAGGAACGGTTGAATCAGAGTTCGCTGATATTGCCATCCGTATCTTATCTCTCTTGGGATGGATGAAAAGCAATATACTGATTAAACTAGGAAGCGATTCTATCCTTGCTGACAAATATGAAGTTGCCAAAATTCAATATAAGGTTCAAAACACAATCAATAAAGGCAGTATCGCAAAAGACTTGTACCGACTCAACGGACACTTTAGTAGGTTTGTTGATAATGAGTCTTGCAGTTGGTTTGTATCAGATACCCTTCAGGATATACTCATGAGGGTATTCGCAATCGCTCACAATAACAATATCGACCTGATGGAGTACATCAAGTTAAAAATGAAGTATAACGAATCACGTCCGTATCTTCACGGATGCAAATATTAGGAGGACAAAATTATGTTTGGAATAGAACAGATTTCAAGAAGGTGCTTAATGACTTTTAGTGATGGCAGCAAGATTCAAGCTACCATCTACATTCCAAAGCCCACCAAACCCATCTTCCCTGAGCAGATGGAACGCAATATCATCGAGAATTTTAATAAATCGCAACCTCTTGCAGTAAACAAGGTTGTTAAGTGTCACATTATGAGAAATTAAAGTTATGGAAGATTTACCTATTGGAGCAGAAGTCGTGTTAAAGGTGGTTGAGACCGAAAAATCTGATTGTACTGGTTGTTTCTTTGATGAGATTATAAGCAGTATCAATATAGACATGTGCAATCGAATCAAGTGCGCCTCAAATGAGCGCAAAGATAAAAAGAATGTTCAATTCAAAAGAGTAAAATAATATGGAAACAAAAATAAATATAGCGGAAATCCTAAAGGATAAGCCGCAAGGAACTAAGCTGTATTCCCGAATATGTGGAGCTGTAGAGCTTAAAAAAGTTATTGATGTTCCTAAAAAGAAAGGAGATGAGTATGAAAGAACTTAAAGTTGGAGAAAGAGTAACCACTACTCTTGAAGTTGTCGAGCAAGGTGATACATGTGAAGGTTGTTTTTTTGCTGATAAAGAAGGATGCCCTTATTTATGTTTTAAGGATATGCGTTCTGATGGTAAGGATGTAATTTTTAAAGAAGTAAAGGAATAAAAGCGTATGAGTTACGAATCAAGAAGTAGATGTAAGGAAAGACAGATAACACCTTGTGGAATTTGTCCTTTAATGTTCAAATGTCCTTATGATGAAGATAAGGATAAGTTCAATAAACTTAAAAAGTAAAGAACATGAAACAGAAATTATTAAGTATCAAATATAGGTTAGTTGCTTTGTGGTGGTTCTTAACAAGAAAGAACTACTACCTTCTGTCATACAATGGTAGAGTAGGTAAGACATTGGAAAGCACTAATATTGTAATTCCAGAGTTCATCGAATGGGTAAGAAAGAAGCATGGTGTGCCTACCAACCATGAGATAATCATGGAGTTGAAGAATATCGGCAACCTCTGTAGAAGCACAGATATTCTTGCCTATAATGAGATTAAGGCATTGATTGAGAAACTTGAAAAGTAAAGCGTATGAGTATAGCAACACAGATAAACTACCATTGTCCTTTCTATGGAAGAAAGTGTTACCAATGCGGTTATTGGAATCGTAGAGGAAATGAGTGTGAGATAATTACTCATCAAGACAGAAAGATTTGATATTTAACGTCTTCGGGCATAAATTTTAAAGATATGACAAAAGAAGAATTAGAAACAAAGGTGTCAATACAGAAAGACATCATTCGTAATGCCAATTATCAGATTTATTCTGATGTGAATAAATATATAAAAAGTCTTCCTTTCAAGGTTAACGACAAGGTAAGATGCTCAAGATTTGATATTTGTTGGATTGTCAGTTTAGTTCCATGTAATAGCAATGGTAATTATAATGGAAAGATTCAGGTTAGAGTTAATATTCCCAAGAAAGATGGCTCTCGTTCTAACCGAGAGTACTTAATTTATAGTTGGGAAGTCGATAGTATAAAGAAGATTGATTAACCATCCCTTACGGGATATAAATATAAGTAATATGCCAACAAGATTTACAGCACCAATATATGATGGTAAAGATATAACATTTGAACAATTTGCAAATAGTTGCTTGCGTAACTTCGGTATCTACCTAAGTTTTGAAGGAAAATATCCTAACCTTAGTAGATACGAAATTCCAGACAAAATATATCCTAGTGATTACTATAAAAAGAAATACGAAGAGGCAAAAGCAGAGTACGAAAAACGCCTTGCAGCCCCTAAGACAAAGGAAGAACTTGAAGCTGAGTATCTTTCTTATGTTAATGATGTAATCAAGGGAAATGAGGATAGATTGAAAGAGAATGTAGCTCTCAAAAACAGATACAATGCAATGCTATCCAAAGTTAGAAGATGGACTCCACCATCCAAAGAATACGAGGGTGTTAAGGACTTTATGGAAAGTCAATTAATTGATAGTTTAGATTTTGATTGCAGCCATGTTTATGTGGAGAATATCATCCCTAAAGATGAGTGGATTCAAAAACAATCTAATCGCACTGATTTAATAGAGTCTATGAAGTATAATTTGGAGCAACACAATAAAGCTGTAGTTGCTGCCGAAAAGGATACTCAGTGGTTCAAAACATTTTCAGAAAGCATAAAAAAAGTAACAGAGTAACTAACCACCCTCTCCTGCAATAGGGAGAGGGTAAAAAAGAAAGAAGAATATGATTACAGAAAAGTTAATAAAAAAGGTGCTACGTAAGTGGTTAAAGAAGAAATTGTATATCAATGCTCCTATTAGCACAAACATAGCACGATTTGAATGGGTCTATAACTCACACCTTAAAGAGTGGAGAGATAGAATGTGGGTAATTAAAAACTGCCCAGAAAATAGAGACAAGTGCCTTAATGAGTATCTTTACTCATAGCTTTTGTTAATCAATTCCACAAGGTCATAAAAATCCATTTTGGTGGCGAATGTCTCATCATTAGATAATTTAATACAACAGTTACCATCATCATCTTTATAGAATGTAATGATGTGGTCTGGGTTGATTGCACGAGTGTATGAATTATCATACGACTTCAAAGTAATTAAATTTTTCATATAAATGTAATTTTTAAAATTAAGCGGTACAAAGATAGTAATAATATTCGAGAAGCAAGCAATTCTTTAGGTAATTTTAAAATTAAGCACTTTATTTTATCTGTGCTTGCTTCTCACTTTAAACATATATAATATAGCAAACAAGAAACAATATAGAAGTATGGATAAGAAAGAGAAATTAATCAATAGTCATATTGGTAAGGCTATAGGCTATTCAGACAAGGCTCATGACGAGTTGCAAATTGCTCTGAATATAGCTTTGGATGGAAAAGGACTTAGTGATGAAGAAAAGCAGCTTTTAAGCGTTGGATTTGCAACAGGAGTAGAAGAAGCCGTAGAGCGTGTTGCTGATGGTAGTTGTAATGATGAATATATCAGTGCATGGGATAGCGCAATTAGAGACTGCCGAATATCTGAGGTATATCGCATGACAGGTGAGCAGATACGTGAATATTTTAATTTGTGACAACTATGGATAAGAAGAAAGTTACAGAGCTGATACAAGAAGTTATCAGTAACAATGTTGATAGCTTGGAGTTTGGAAACGATAAGCATAATGCTCCTTTGAGAAAAGCGAATAGCTTATTGCATGATGCTTTGATAGAGTTAGGAAAGTCAGACTGGGTATCTGTTGAGGATGGGTTGCCTCCTTACGAAGAAGAAGTCTTTGTAACAAGTAAGATGTCACCTGATAATGTTTTTAAAAACAGAAGAGTGGAATGCACTACCGTCCCAAAAGATGATAATGACTTCATCATCTTATGGGAAGGGAGAATGGCTCGTATCACTCATTGGAAACCTATTGATAAGTTGGAGGATTGATATGACAAAATTTAAGGTAGTTAGATATTGGGATACATATCCCGATGGAACCGTTGCAACTTGCGATACAGAAGAAGAGGCAGAAAAGATATGTAATGAATATCGTAGAAACTGCAAACCTATGTATGACTATTTAGTCAGAAAGGAGGGTGAATAATGACTAGAGAAGAGTTAAGATACAAATACGAAAAAGAAATCTGTGAGTTATGCTGCCGAGAGTATTATACTAGCAGAACACTCCCAGAATCACTTTGCGAAGGTCAGTTTTGTGAAGAGGCAGAAGATTATTTCGCAGATGAACATAATATAAAATTGGAGGATTGATTATGAATCGTAAAGAAGCAGCAGAGTTATCGCCATTTATTAAGGCGTTTGGCGAAGGAAGGATTATCGAATCTTCTAGTATTACTGATGTAAGTAAGGCATGGAGAGAAGTTACAGATTTTCCTATTGGAATGATTAAAAATTTCAAGTTCCGAATTAAGCCAGAACCAATCTATCGCCCTTTTAAAGATGCAGAAGAGTGCTGGGAGGAAATGCAAAATCATCAACCGTTTGGGTGGGTGAAGACTAAAGACAAAGGAATTAGATTGTGTATGAGTGGATTGAATCAAAAAAGTGCTTTTACACAAGTTGGTCATGAATATGATGAAGCCTTTGATGAATTCATCTTTGCCGATGGGCTTCCGTTTGGCGTAAAAGTGGAGGAATAGTTATGGCACTACCTAAAAATTATAGTATATGGCTTGCCGTTGATTATGATGGTATAGAAAAAGCTTTTTGGTATAAACCAAAAAGATGTGAGAAACATGGAGAATGGTGGGGTGATAAAATGGTTCTTCCGTATGGAAGCGTTAAGAAGCTCATCGGAAGAGAATTGTCTTGGAGTGATGAGCCAGTAGAACTTAAAGAAGATTGATATGGAAGAATTATTAAAGGCATTATTGGATGTATATATCCCAGTATTAAATGCTAATTGCAAGAAAACATTTGCTTTCTTAGATGAATACGTTCCTCCACCTACAAGGAAGGAAAGACGTAAACGTGAAAGAGAACTTAAAAAGAAGTTTCCTCTCGATTTGACAAAGTTTATAGAATCACATAGAACTTAAAGAAGAATAGTTATGGCAACATATAGAATAGTAGATATGTATCGTAAAAGCAAGGCTGTTAAAGGCATACATTACGATTCTCAGGATAATCCAATCCTTGCTTATCGTGTAGATAAGAGACATTCATTGTTATTTGGACTTATCCATTATTGGGACTATGGCGCATATAACCTTTGCCCAGACTATTTGTTTTATTCGATTGATAAAGCCGAGGATGCTATATTGAAGGTTGATAAAAGTAGAAGAGTAACAATTTTACATAAGTAGCTTATGGAAAGACAAATAACAATTAGTTTAGATGAGTACAACAAACTCATTGATATGCACACAAAAAGAGAGGAACTTCCCGAAAAGATAGAAGTAAAGAAGTTCACATCAAGGTGGTGGAAATGGCTCAAAAGAGCATCGTATTCACTCTTTCACTACAACAAAAATGTTGAGCAACAGAAGCTTATCAAGCGTTGTATCAATGAAATGTCAAGTGTTTTACTCGATAATCTGTATGGTTATTGGAGTGGTGATTTGTCTGATTATCTGAAAGATAGAGGCAATTTAAAGTATTTTATGAGAGGTTACGAAAATGATGCCTATAATAGCGTAATGAAATGGTTAGATAAAAAGAAGTAGCGTATGAAGAAGATTATTTTTATAGTACTATCTATTCTTTCGCTTGTATCTTGTAGCGAGGAACAGATGAAGGAACTTAGAGAAGCACAGATAGCTCCAACTGATGAATGGTGGTATAAAGGACACCATTATTTGGTATGGGATAATTCTCGAAGTCGCAATAGTATTGTTCACGACCCAGATTGCCCTTGCCATTTAGATACATTGGGTATCTATGTGGTTGATAACAAAGATACAACTTATGTAATTAAAAAGAAATAGCGTATGAAGAATAAGATTTTAAACTTAATCAGGTCAGCCGTTTGGTTTGTCTTGTGTTTGTTTGTAGGAGCATTGATTTTTGAGGGCATTCGCTCTTTGGCTAATAGCAATGAACCTGCAAAGAAGATTGGTATATCAGTATTCACTGAAGAAGGACACGATTATCTGGTTGTGGACACGAAACATGGTGTTTGCTTTGTTCACGCAGAAAGTTGCCCTTGTCGTAAAAAGAAGTAGCGTATGGAAAATAATATGTTTGAAGATATTGTCGCTGAAGGCAATATAGTTGTGATAAATAATGATTGGATTGTGTTATGTAAGCGTTGGGAACCATGGTGTCACATTCTCTTCTGCTATCTTTATCTTCACAAGGAAGCTAAGAATTTAATGGTAGGTTCTCATTTTGCAATAACCGAGGATAAAAAGAAATCTACTCGGTTGGCTACCAACGAGGAACGCCTTATGCTTTTTGAAGAAATGTTCAAGTATGGAATTACCTTCGATAAGCACGAACATCGTTTGATTGGAAAGTTAGTTGGTGTATGAAGATTAGATTAGCTAAGAAGATAATGAAAGCAGACATTTATGCTGATTATCCAAGTAAGCATCCTTCACCTTACTGGAATGCGAAGTTTAATGAAGCTTATAACGGATATGGTTGCTTTATGTTCTGTGATGATAGAATCAAGTGTAAATACCGCAATAAGTTCGACCATCGTATCAAAAGGGCAATTAATTTAACAATATAAGTAGTTATGGACAAAACAAAATTACATGCATCATTACTCTTCCTGATGCTAAAACTGGAAGAGGCAAACAGCAACCCGATGCTCGACAAGAACTTTGTTGAAGCATTGACAGAAGTGCTCAGATATTTCCGTGATAACGGAGAGTTGAAGAAAGCCTATGAAAGCCAAAAGGATTCATTGGCAGATATGGCTAATAGTTCTTGGGTAAAAGCACTAAAGGAATATGTTGCCTCCAAAAATCAAGAAGACGGAGTTGATGCAAAGTTACCTGATATAGATGAACTTATTAAGAAACTAGCTTCCGATGAGTTCATCGAAAAGAAAATCAAGGATATTCTTGGAGATAACAATGTGGACGGAAAGGAGGAATAGCTTATGGAAAAACGAATAATATTAAACGAACAAGATATAAATGAGTTTCACTCAGATGCAGATATTCTGCAATGGATATACAACTTACTGACGAAAGAGTATCGTATAAGTGAATACTCAAAAAATATACCACGCTTTGCTAGAATAATTGGCAAGTTAAAGAATTTATAGCGTATGAAAATAGAAATTAAAAGAGTAACGGACTGGCAGCGTGTAGTGGATGCTGCTCGGTTCACACAAGGTAAGGAACCGCTAGGACATGAGCCTAGCGATGAGTTCAAGAAACAGATGATTCTCAGCGAGCATTCACCGCTCAGGGAATTGGAGTTCGATATTAAGATGTATGGCATACCATACTGGGTGAGCAATCACTTTGTTCGCCATGTTCATGCTCAGCCATTCGTTTCCACATCTAGACCAGATATTACTGGCTCCAAGGTATCTCGTCACGATATGCGTCAGGATGATTTGGTCAACTTGCAACTATCCCTCAACGCTCAGGAGATTATCAATATCTCGAAGTTGAGACTCTGCAACAAGGCTGCAAGAGAGACGAGAGAGATTTGGTATATGGTGCTTGACGAGTTGGTTCATATTGAGCCTTACCTTGCATTCGCTTGCGTTCCTCAGTGTGTATACAGAGGATTCTGCCCTGAGCAGAAGTCATGTGGAAGAAGTACTTATTCTTCATTTAAAAGAATCAGAAAAGAGTATAAAAAACTCCATTTCTAAGTGTAGATAATATATGAAATATCCAAAATTTAACGTCAACGAATTTGTCGGTGGGCACTTCGAGTACACCACTCCCTGCCCATTCGGCATTCAAGGCAAGTACACCAACGAAATACTATATGTAGGTAGCCTTGCTTGCCAGCGATGCGAGCACTTCCGAGGAATCAACAAAGAAGATGGTATCGTATCTTGTGGAATCGAATAGTTTTAAGAGTGCAGCCTATCTGCATTCTTCTTAATAATTAATCAAATTTTATATATGAATACAAAGAAAATCTCAATCATTCAGCGTATCAAGGAAAAATTCCTTGGCAAGCAGTTCTTTATTGCAGTTATCGCTAACAAGGGAACCAGTTCCTACTTCGTCAACTCTACCATCTACCGCTCAGAGAAGGAGGTGAAGGCTTACAAGAAGTACATCACCACAGACGAGCGTATGAAACAGAGCTTCGATTTCGTAGGCTATTATGGTTTCCGTTCAAAGTTCGACTTCCGCATTCCTCTTAGCGGAAAGCCAGTATCAGTAGAAGAGGCAAAGAAACTGGCAGAGAAGTAGTATGGGAAAGTTGATAGACCTTACTGGACAGCGTTTCGGCAGATTACTCGTCTGCCGAAAATCTGATAAAGAGAACCACCAGCATGGTGCGTTCTGGATATGCAAATGTGATTGTGGCAGGGGGTGTACGGTTCTAGGTTCTGCTCTTCGTGACGGACGAACCAAATCATGTGGCTGTTACCGCTCAGAGCGAGCATCTGCCATCATCACCAAGTATGGCAACCGCAAGGGTAGACCAAAGCGGAAAGACAAAGTTAACGGATAATATCCATTTTATCACTTTTCATATTATATTTGCAACATGAAATTCAAGTATTTAATAGATAAAGTCAATGGTTTCAGGCACCGCAACGATTTTGTGGTACTGGACGGAAGAGCCAACTCGGTCACGCTCTCCAAGGGCATCTACGACCATATCATGCAGAAGGAGCGAACAGACAATTCCATCTTCGTGTTCAGGTTATCTGACCGAGGTACATACGGATTCTGCATGCGTGAGGACTGGGAAGAACTTCGCAAAACCAACACCGCCTTCGCTCAGCTTCAATTCAATCAGAAGTATAAGAAGGTAGGTTTCAGAAGTGACTACCCTTCCATCACCGCCATCCTTGATGAGTACAACCTTCCTCTCAACAGAATGGTTCGTCTTACTTGCATCCCACACAAGTCAGCCAAAGGCGAACCTTATTACGAAATCATGCGACCAAACTTAAATTCGAGCACATGGCAACAAGACAAGAAGTAATACTCAAAGGGCTTACCCACTCTCCATCCGACTACGATTGTCAGGATGGGGAGTTGGCAACCTGCCTCAACCTCATCAACGAGGATGGGGCACTCCACCCTATTCACCAGCCAGTAGTAGCAGAACAGAACATCACGCTGGATGCAGGAGATACCATTGAACTGGTGCATAAGGTAACACACGATGAAGCGATTCACTCTCACTACATCATCCGTAAACCAGATGATACTTGGTACTGGATGGAAAAAGGTGGAGACGGAACCAAGAACCCTATCGACTTAAACGGATTCCACGTCAATGCAGTCACAGCAGTTGGCAATATCTTATGTTTCATTGGTGACGAGAAGACAATGTACGCATATTGGAAAGGTAGCAACTACACAAGTTTCGACCTTTCTTCACTTAGCTATAGTGCAACAATCACCAATGTTAAGTCTGAGAAATGTGATGTATCAACCAACCTTGGCGATGATTGGGATAATGCTTTTGAGACGAACAGACACTTTAATAATAACGTAGATACTTCTCTCAAAGGCGCATCTATCATATTCAACGCATTCGATGCACTTATCAACAAACGACTAAACGAAAAAGGCAAGGAATACTTCAAATATACGGTTTTTGGAGTATTGGCTATCAAGTTATATGATGGAACCTCACACATCAATATATCTAATCCATTCATTCTTGCACCTGAAACATCATTCAATAAGTTCATCTGGTATCAGGAAAAGAAATCTGTAGGAACAAGCACAAGCCTTCACACCCACACCATCAACGTTAGCATGGATATACCCAAAGGTTTGGAAGACCTCATTCTTGGTGTAGATGTTTACCTGTCCCAGCCTGAATCTTTTATTGATACAGAGAAAAGAACAAGAGGTATTTCACGATACAAATGTTTTCTTTGGAACAGCAAGATGGCATCAGGAGTTAATTGTGATGCCTTCCAATATCTGTCAGAGGAAGATGTTTACCAGTCGTTTGAAAACAAATCCTTATATCTTAGTACCAGTATCAACAAGGAAAAGCTAGGTACAGATATACAACTCAAACGAGTTTTACAGACAGAAGAAAGTATTTCTTTGGCAGACTTCAAGCGAGACTCTTTTGGAGGAAAGTGTGCTATAACATACAACAACCGATTGCATATAGGAAACGTAAAGAAGACCATATATAATGCTTTCGATACAGATATTTTCTCCAAGAGAAAAGTTTCAAATACACAACTATGCTTAAATGAGTATGTAGATATTACAGCAAGCAGTACCGCTACCACCGATTATATTTGTGATGCAGTCTTCAAGGTAAGCATCAGCGAAAATAGCATCAAGCGAGATATATACCATAAGGGCAAACTACAATATCCTATCAGCCCTATCTTGGCATATCCTAGTACGCTTGCCACGTCAATGACTATCTATTTCCACTTACCGAAGTATAACAAATATTACTCAAAGAGAGTAAATCTGAAACCTTCCGAAACATTTGGAATGTCTTACTATATCAACATTAGTAAGAATCGTACTACTCCTACCGCAGTTGATAGACAATCTTCCAATTCTTTGGAAAATGAAGGATTTGGAGGAAGGGTTGATGCACCTACAGAGGAGGAAAAATCAGAGTTGTCTGATTACATGTACCTCTATCACGATGATGCTGGTCTTCCTGCTTTCATGCAAATATACCGCCACAAACTCCTAAAAAAGGATTCATCTAGTGGAACAACAAGAGCAGAAGGTTTTGAAGGTGGTAGTTTTGAAAATCAAAGTGGAACGGTAATTTCATCTTCATATTATTGGGACAATACACCGATAGATACTGGTGACTTCACAGAGATAACCAAGGAAGAATACGATGCAGCTTTAAGTAATGTCGTGAGCCAGAAATATGTCACACAGCACCCAAACGTAATAAAAGTAAGTGAAGCTGAGAACCCACTTGTCTTCCCTGCCAAGAATAGTGTTCAGGTTGGCTCATCCATCGTTAGCGCAATTGCAGCCAATACACGACCTATCAGCGAAGGTCAGTTTGGTGATGCACCTCTTTACGCTTTTACCGATGAAGGTGTATGGGTATTGATGCTTGGCGAGGAAGGAACCTATATTGCCCGACAGCCAGCCAACAGAGATATTTGCTCCAACCCTAAGGGTATTTTGCAGATAGATGATGCCGTTCTGTACCCTACCGAGCGAGGCATCATGATGCAGCGAGGGCGAGAATCTGAGTGCATTACCGATGTACTGGATGATTATCCTTTCGATTTTCTATCCATTTATTCACATTCAACAAAGGATAATACCTATCCGAATAAACTCCTTGCGCTAGGTAATATTCCTGAATCAGATGTGAAATATGTCCGTTTCCGTAAGTATCTCGAAGAAGCTGGCATGATTTATGACTATTATGATAGCCGTATCATCGTCTTCAACCCGAACTATACTTACGCTTACGTTTATTCGTTGAAGAGCAATATGTGGGGAACCATGCACAATGTCTTCAATAAGCGAGTAAACATATATCCAGAGTCATACGCTACAGACAAAGCAGGAAACATACTCGATGTGTATGTGAAGGAACCAACAGAGAATGTGCCATTCTTCCTTTGTAGCCGTCCTTTAACACTTGGTCAGGATGCATATAAGACCATGTTCGATTGCATCACAAGAGGATACATCAGCAGCGGTCAGGCAGGAAAGTGTGGAATGGTTCTGTTCGGAAGTAATAATTTAACTTATTGGTATTACGTTGGTTCTTCTGCAAATATGTATCTCAGAAACCTTGTAGGTTCTCCATACAAATATTTCAGGCTTGCGCTTATGGGCAACCTTGCCCAAAATGAATCTATCAGCGCATTATCTACAGATTTCCAACCAAGATTACAAAATAAACTCAGATAATTATGGCAGAATATACATTAACCGACTTCGATAAATACAAGGTTGAGCAAGGTGCATCCTTGGGAACGAAAATAGATGACAAGATAGTTCTATCCACATGTATCAACATTTATCCTTTAGGTACAAATATGTACATGGGATATGTGATATTCAACAACAACTTATACCAGTTGTTCTATTTCGACTCAAACGGAAATCTCTATAATCTGAATAAAACTAAAGTAGGTGTTGCCTATATTGTAGACTCCAACATCACAAAAACAACTGGCACAAAACTCGTCAGAGAAACCTCATCTGATGGAACATCAAATGCTCGCCCATTCCCTAAATACGGAATAGCTACCGCATCAGAGACAGGTGGAACAGAGGAAAGCGGCAAAGAAGAGGAAATCTTCTCAATCGCTACCCTACAGCCTAGAGAAGAAGTAGCCGCAAGTTGCTTGCAGGCTATGCTACAGAAGTATGAGAATCCGCTCAATATAGACAACACCAAGATTAAGCAACTTGTAAGCAAGTCATTCTTGTTTGCGCAGGAGTTCATCAATCAGGCAGTTCTGTATCGTGAGAAGGAGACAACATCGGCAACCGTTGAGAACAACAAGTACGCATCAGTTGATTCTGATTCTCTCAGCAGCGACACCGATAAACTGCTCTACAACATAGCTACAGCTATCAACAACTTTATCGCTCAGGATAAGAACCAGTATGCCGACCAGCAGAAGAACGGATTGAAGCTGGCAGCTACAGATGTTAATGTCAATACCTTACCTGAGTCTATCAAGACGGTTGTAAGTGGTTCTGTCAGCGCATCAGTAAGCGGAAATATTGATGCTGCTGTCAGCGGTTCCATTACAACCAAGCAGGAATCCACATCTAGTGGAACATAAAATTAGATAATATAACTTTTGTCATTTAATACAATAAAGGGTAGCCGTCCGTGATGGATAGCTACCCTTTCTTTATCTAGTCTTAAACGACTAATCATTTAAAATGGATGCAAAGCGATTCTTGCTCTACCAGCCGAGCGATTGCTGGCATCCTTAATCTTCTGCTTCTTATCCTCAGCGAGTGCCCAGAACCTATCAGCACCATCAGGATAAACTATCATCAACCACTCATATAAAGACTGGTTTACAATATAATCGTGAATGTATACCGTCATGGTATGAACACTTGTCTTCGAGAATCCACTTGGCATTCTCATGGCTAGATAATAGGCATCCTCATCATTTGTCGGGGAACCTACACACTCTTCCCACTCGTTGGAATCAAAGCCGCCACCGAGCATTTCCACCTTGGTAAAACGGAAAAGCATTTCTCTGCAATCCTCTACTGCTGAGTCTAGAATCCTTGCCAACTTATCTCTGTTTCCTTCCTCTGACACATCAAACACATTCTTTAATTGTTTGGCATCTATACCTTTCTGCTTGGAATAAGAGTCAGCAAAAGAATAAGCAGTATTCTTGATGTCATATACCAACTCATTCTTTTCCAACTCTATCATCACTTTATATCCTTTATTACAACACCTCATATCCTATCCTCCTATCTTGTTGGTCTTTTACGTGTATAAATGATTGCGTCAATCTTTAGCAGCAAAACGTTTGCCTTAGAGAGATAATCTTCTACCTTATCCTTATAGACTACTGAGCACCATTCTGCTACTATTTTGTTGACTACATAACTAAAAACCGTTGATTCTAAGGTCTTAAATAAACTCTCATTAAAAAGGCTGCTTACTCTCAGACCAAAGACCTCGTTACTGCCTGATTCACACTTCTGCCATCCAAGAATACTCTCCAAGGCTACGGAAACATCATCAATGGAATCTTCCCAAAAACCTTCCAGCATTTCTCTATCAGCTTCCGTCACAAACACTTGGTCATACAGACTTTTTCCGTTTTTATCCAAGTTCTTTCCTCCTATGTAGGCAGTAGTCTTTGCCACCTCCTCATAGATGTCACTTTTCGTGATTGTCAATGTGAAATTTGCCATTCTTTATCTTTTTATAGAGTTTATAACCTAAAACGACTAGCAAGACACAGAGTGCCCCAAATGACCAGATAGCGTATTTTAACTGAAACTGCTCCCACTTGGAGAGTTGTTTTTCAACTGGATAGGGTACTGGGATAGAATCTCTTTTCAGGAAGGAATCCACCTTCACCTTATACACATTCTTATAGATGGTCTTCTCATGCCATCGGTCAAGAAAACAAGTATCTCCATTCTGTCTGAGGAAGATTGAATCACGCACAAAAACGCTGTCAGAAGTATGCAGCGTATCGTGTTTTACTACGTCCCGACATATAACTTTTTCCATCGGGACGTATTTTGTCTTGCATCCCGACAGAAAAAAAGCCACCAGCAAAATACCAATCACGTAGAGTGCTACTTGCCAAAAATCAGTATCGTACCATTTTACTTTCATAGGCTAAACATTAAAGACCTTCTTTGCTCTTGTTAGGAACTTTCGTCTTGATTCCAAGCCGTTGGTTCCACCATTGATTGTCTTGGTAATAGCCAAGAAACTATCACTATCAGCCAGTTTGTTCAGGTCATGTTTCCACCACCACCACATAGCACTCTTCGTTGCTCCTAGCGGAAGCTCCAGCAACTGAGGATTCTCCATGATGTCACCAGTACAATACTTGCTGTTCTGATAAGCCTGATAGTTGGCTCTGCCAGTAATCTGAATCAAGCCCCTACCCCGATACTTGTAGCCATCACCATCTTTCAGGTTGCCGAGCATGTTCTTCAACTTGCCCACATCATACTTGTGGAAGTAGTTTCTGTTGCCGAGTTCCTTGGTGTATCTCAGTTCGCCACTCTCATGTGCAATCTGAGCCAAGAAATGAGCCATACGCTTAGGAGTATCAATATGGAACACCTCAGCATAGCCATTGATATAAGGAAGAAACGCATCCACCTTATCCTTCGCATTCGGCATAATCGCTAAAATCTGTTCTCTTGTTACCTTCATACTACTTGCCCTCCTTCACTTGTTTCAGCATACTTGCGAGTTCATCCTTCACCTTGCTCTCAAAGTTGCCTAGTTTTGTCTTGAAATAAACGTTTACCCCGAATATTGCTCCAGAGTAAACCAATGTCTGACTGACATACCACAGCACACCATCAGACACCACATAATTGTTGAGAAAGAATGATAGGAAGGTGAGTACAACACCACTCACTAGCATTCCTATAGCTGCACCATATTGCAATCCTTCACGTACATTTGGAGTCATATCTTATATTTATATATTATTAATAATATGCAAAGATAAGAAATGATTCCCAATTAGTTACTTTATCCGTTTATTGTGTGCCATATTTTGCTGGTAGGATGCAAGCAGTCAGGGTCTTGCAGATACTCAATAGCCATCAAAACCACCATTTCCTTCAACTCATCAGCATCTTTGCTATATCGCTCCAGCATCACATGATGGTCACTTCTCATCAGATTCATAGTCACAGCCAAATCATGGATGGTGTAATCAGATATATCATCCTTATGCTTGTCAAAGGCATCCTTTATCTCATCATCCGAGAAGAAAGGAGCCGTATGCTTGGTTCCGTCAGCATCCTCATACCACATCTTGCTGATAGCATCATCGGCAAAATGCTTATCGAAATGTTCTTCACTCAACACACCATACACCATCGCACAAAGATGATGTTCCTCCACATCGCTCAACTTGCATGAGAGATACTTGCCGACTGCCTTAGCTATAGCCAACATCTGTTCAGGAGCCATTTCCTGCTGATACTTTTCTACAAACTCTACGAAATTCATACCTATATAATTTAAAAGTTTATGATGCTGCAAAGATACCAATATCTTAAACGCAGCACCATAAACTCGTAGATATTTCTGTAGCTATCTGAATATCAGACAAGTACAGTTACGATAAAAACACCTCCTTTCTTTATTCGTCCTTAAATTTAGTTCTCTTTTCTCCACCCCTCGTCCAGATGTCGTTTTTCTTGCGTTTCGCCACCTTTCCGATAACGTCATTCTCGTAAAGTTCGGGCTTGTCTTCCCTACCTTGGGTCTCTGAAGCAACACCACCATTCGGGTTGCCACCTTGGCTGGCATCAGGTTTCCCATTGCCATACCATTCCTTGTCACTTGGTTTGTCTGCAATCATAACTATAAACTATTAACCATTAACTATAAACTAAGCAGCGAGTGGTGGGTTCTGTCCGTCAGGACTCACCCCCTGACCGCTCATCATCTGCTGCAACATCGCCTGAGCCTTCGGATTGCTCTGTGATGCCTGAGCCACTTGGGCTTGAAGCTGAGGAGAGAATCCTTGTGGAGTCTCACCATTCTGAATAGCTTGCTGGTTGGATGCAACCGATTGCAGCAACTCCTCGCCAAATGGGAAATCTCCTACTTGCAGCAACTGCTCCAGCGTGATAGCCTGATTCTGCCACAAGGTCATAAGGAACTCATTTGCCATCTGTCTGTATACTGGAGTAGCCGTACTTTCCGTGATGTTGATGTCAAACTCAACGTCTCGTATTTTCTTAGGGTCGTAGTGTACAATCTGTCCTGCCCTACCAACAATATTGAAGTTACGAGCCACGTCATAGTACTGCTGCATATTCTTCACGGTCTTGTAAGCACCATCAATGATAAACTGGCTGAAAGTCTCCAAAATATCAAGCAGCGACATGGTAGCATTCTGTGTCTGCTGGGCATAGAGCGAACCGCTCGTACCTGATACTCCTGGTTTACCTTGCAAGGCTCCGTTCACTCCCGATATATCCTCAAAGAACTTCAACTGATAGCTGAGCAAGTCACCGATGCCGATATTCGTAGAGTTGTTCGCTACTTGCTGAGGAACCTGACCGCTCTTGTTTGGCTTGTATCTCACCACACCATTGAATCTACTCCACTCATCGCAGAAATCATCCCAACTCATATCATCAGGAAGACAATCCTCAGGACAGAGCAGCACACCCTTGGCACTCGCCCTCATGATGAAGTCATACATCGTAATAAGTCGGTTCACGTATCTCTGCTGGTCAATCACATCTTCCACGAAGCTGTGAATCTCGCCATCAATAAACGGATAGAACTTAAAGCAGTACGGATGCTCACCATGAGCATAAGGGGTCTCGCCTTCTCTCAGAATATCACCGAAAGGAGAAAGATAGTAGAAATGCCAGTAATCATCCATAAACCACTCGGCATCAATCAGAGGAATATCCTCTTCCAGCATGCCAGCAGCCATACCTCGTCTGATTCTGTCTTTGTTCTCAGCATCTACAATATCAGCCTTATCCTCAATGTCGATTTTGAAATCATCGCCATTGTTATAGTCGTGACATCGGTATCTCGGTTTACTCTCCTTGCGCCAAACCTCAATCACTCGGCAGAGCGAAGGGTTGGCAGGGTTCATGAAGTCGATAGTCTTAGGGTCGAACTCACCGAATCGCTGGGTGCAGTCTGCAATCACGAAATCTCGGTTAGCCGCCAACCGGTATATCTCCTTCAACTTACGAGCCTCAGCAGGAGACTTGGCAAACTCTCTCAGCACGTTGCCGATGGTAATGTCATGCACCTCACCCAAGCAACTCACGTCCCAACCACGGAAATCCCTCATATTGTTGTCTATGAAGAAATTGTTCGGGTTCACGTAGTCCGTCCAGCAATCCAACCTACCTCTTCGCCATCCATACTTTTTCTTATAGATAGCAGCACCGCTTATCAGGAACTCTTCCATGGTTCGTGCATCCAGTTCCGTCTCTCGGTTCAGTTGTCGGTTACATTGCAGCACCACGCTCATGGTCTCACCATATCGTTTTTCATCCTTATCTCTAGCATTGCACGTAGGTTCCTTGCTCTGTGAACGATATACGCCCAACACATTCTTCACCAATCTTCTGATAAGGTTGTTCTTCAATGGTTCGCTACCCTGTTCACGGATATAGTCTTCCTCCCTGATACGCTTGGTAAAGCCACACTTGCTTTTGAACTCAATGGTATCTCCCCACTGGTCTCCATAGCAGTATCGCTTGTTACGCAATCTTCGCTTACGGAAGTTATCCATGTTATTGTAATATCGCTGAGCCTCCAGCAAGATAGAGAAGGCACGCTCATAAGGCTTGTCAAATCGGTTCTTGGATGCCTTCACGCTATCCAGTTCTTCCTTGTCAAGCACCCTGCTCAACGATAGCAGTTTGGTTTCTTCTTTCTTCTTTGCCATAATTTATGATGTTGTAGGTTCAACAATATGTGCCAACTTTCTAGCCACTCCAAGAAATCCGCTTGCAGTATCGGTATCGCCAAGGCTGATACAAGTGAGATAGCCAGCCATGTATAAGATGGCATCTTTCAGGACGGAAGGCAGACTGATTTTCTGTTCGGTAGTGATAGATGGAACCTGAACGTAGATGAATGCCAACGTAGCATCCTGCTTTGTGCTGGTATATAGTTCAATACTCTTGCCGTTAGCCGTATGGACGATAGCCGCAATCGGTCGCTCAGGATTTCCCCTGACTCCATATTTGCAGTTCTGATACTTGTAGGCATCATCACTCTCTGAAATGATTTCGGCAGGACGGTTCCAGCCTTCTGCCTTCACAGAAAGGATTCTCAGCATATCAGTAGGCAAAACCATCTTACCCACGTAATAGCCGTTGCTATCCGTCCACGTTACAGCATTCGTACACGAAGTACCTTCCACCATATCCTCAGGAGCATCCGAAAGAATGATTCTTGCTGCATCTACGATTTTACTCTCAATAAGTTCTGCTTGCGAGAGTGTATCAGAATCGCTAGGAGCCAGCAAGCCAGCAGACTCTTGGTTTCTATCCAAGAGCACCTTCACCTCTTTCACTAAATCAGATACAGCATATTCTACCATTACTCTAAACCTTCTAGTTCAACACCCTTTTCCTTGGCAATCGCCAAGATGTCTTCCTTAGTCTTCATCTTGGAACGGCTCACACCGAAGGTCTCAGCCAGATAGTCCTTGGCATCCTCAACGTCTGTCACTACGTGGGTCTTCTTCTCGTCAGCCACTTTCTTCTTTGCCTTGGCAGCAGCCTTCTTCTTGGCTTCAGCAGCTTCCTTCTTCTCGTCAATACTCTCCACCAAGAAGAACTTGTCGTTGAACCAATAATGAGACTCGATAGCCTTCTGTACCTTTGGGTCTCTTGTCATATAGACACTACTGCCCGTACTCTTACCCTCAAAGTTAATGCGCATCCGCTCGTTACCTACCATAACGCTGAATGCCAAATCAGTACCAGCTTGATATTTATTAAACATGATTATACCTTATTATATATATGTGTTACTAAAAAAGGGATGGGGCTAGTGCCCACACCCCTCACTATTTAATGAATAATTTGCAATTCTGCTTGCTGTTAGGCAGTAGCCTTGGTTTCCTCTGTATCAGAAGTGTCATCTGTAGCAGGAACCGCAGCAAGGCGCATACGAGCGTGTGCCTTAGGGTACTTCAAATACAGACAAGCTACCTCCTGAATAACTACTGCATCGGTGTTACGGATGCCAGCCGCCTTCAAGTCGAGAACGTTTCGTGTCCAAGACAAGTGTACTCGCTTAACCAAGAACTCAGGGTCAAGGGCAAAGCCGCAGTCACTCATACCAAAGAGGTCGAACAACTCTGAGTGAATCATCAGCACCTCACCGAAGTCGGTCTCCCAACTCTTGAACTTCAACTTCCAAATATCAACGGTGTCCTTCAAGCGGAACTTGTCAGAATCAATCTTACTGAATGCGCTCACGAAGTCAGAACCAGCGATAATTACCTTGCGCTTGTTGCCGATACCAGTACCAACAAACAAATCCTTGGAAATGTCAACCAACTCCAAGTCGGTAATCACTCGCTCATTCTTGTTATAGCCCTTCTTAATATCGTCAGCAGTAGCAACATGACCTACCTCAATATCCTTACCAGCCATCCACCAGATACCCTTGGTAAACCACTGGGCAGAACCATCCTTGATTTCGTGCTTGATGCAAGCCATATCACCGAAGAGATAAGTACCCTCCATAGCAAGACGCATATCATAGATACTATCCTCCTCGATGTCAGAAAAATCCCAATCCACTCGCTTAGCAGCAATCTTATCGAAGGTGGTCTGCTCAACCTGAATCATGAAGTTCTGACAATACTGAACCTCATTAGAAGGAAGGTTGTTGAAACGACCCGTCTGAACGTCCATTTCGCCACAACTCTTTGCCATACGGATAAGTTTCTGACCCTTCTTCAAGGCTGGAATACCGATAGCCTGCTTATTGACCAACTTACCATTTACAGCATACACAATCGGATAACCTTCTGTGTCCTTACCGCAAACGCAGAGTTCCAAATCAGGAGTAGGAGCATCAGTAATGGTAGAATATGCAACACCCTTATAGTTGGTAATCGCCTTTACACCTACCACTCGGATGGTATCATCCAGCGTAAACATGGTAGGGTCTTCTACCTTCAATACCATAGATGTACCAGTACTCTCCACCGTTGCTTCCTTCACGGTTGTCTTGATAGGACGTGTACCGATACTCCAATACTCAACAACAAACGAGTTGGCAGACTTGGTTGTCGCATAACGTGAAATCTGGTCAACTGGAGTAGCCATCGGGCGAATCTTAGTAATCTTCTCATCAATGTCGTTCAGGTAATACTCCGTGCCATTCTCGTTAAAATGCTCACGTCCCTGAGTCTCGCTCTTGATACCTTCACTCTGACGAGCAGCACCGCCATTGCCAGCTTCACCAGCAGCAGGAGCACCACCAGCCTCAGCAGCAGAACCACTCTCGGTACTACCGCCATCAGGCAGATTTGCCGCCTCAGCCATGATAACCTGACCATTCACTCCAAAAATAACTGCCATTACCATAATAAAGATGGAAAACAGCCGATTAAATGTACTTTTCTTCATTGTTATTCTGAATATTAATTAAACATTATATATTATCCTTTTACCTTGTCGAATTATCGAATGTGTGTTCTCTTCTCGTTGCCACGCTCCCAGACGTTACCCCTTCGTGATACCCTGCCCACAGCACCAAGGTCAGGCTGGTTATCCGTCTGCTTGTTCTCTGCATTGGCTGAATCAAGGTCGGCAGTGCCATCGCCTTTCTTTCTCAGTTCAAGGTTCTTGACGTGCTTGCTGTTCTTACCACGAACCTCACCTTCGTGGGCTGCATCAGCCACATCAGTATCATGGTTCTTTGCCTTGATGAAAGCAGTAATCATTTCCTCAGTAAACTTGCCAGTCACCACATTGCGCATGGTCTGAAAGCACTGGTCGATGGCATCGTTCACAGCTTCCTCGCCATACTTCTCTTCCAACTTGTCGAACACCTCATAACTGGAAGGCATGTTCTTGTCATACTCCTCCTGCAATTTCTTGCCGTTGGCAGCATTCTGCAAGAACTCCGACTGAGCCGATGCAATCTCATCCGCATTGTCAGGGTCTGAATAGTAGTCAATGGCATCCTCGCCATGTGTACGAATCAACTCAGCGTAAGGACTCTTGCCAGCCTTCATCGCTTGCAGGAAGGTAGCCGCCTCAGGGTCACTACCCAGCCAATCGCCCATCGCCTTCTCATTATCCTTGTAACCCTGCAAAGCCTTCTGGTCGGCATCATAATCATCGTTGATGGCTCCATACATAGCTTCATCATCCGCATACTCAGTATCAGGATGGCGGGTCTTCAAACGCTCCAAAGCCAAGTCTCTCTTGGTCTTGGTATCTTGCTGTTTTGCAGCACCAGCATTCTGCTCAATATTTGTATTTTCGTCCATATATATATGTGTATATTTATAAATCAATGCCCAAAATTAATGCTTTTTTCCGATTTTCATCTTTTATCCGTTAATTTAGTCTAATCGGATGCGACTAATTCAATACTTTTTTGTATATTTGCAGTGTCAGATATGAAATATAAGGATTCACGATGCTATTTTATAGAGGAACGTGATGCTGATTTATTGAGGGCTTACAAAGAAATTATTAATGTAAGAGACAATATCAGACTCTCAGAGATTGAGGAAAAGCTAGCCCAATCTCCGAGCAGAAGATTTTGGGTTTCAGAAGACCGTGCTTATATAGTCATATTAGACTTACTGAAAGGAAAACCTCTTGATAACATGATACCTACCCGAAAGGAAATGTATCAGGAGATTTTCAGACGATTCCAGATTCATAAGAGTAATGAGCCATATCTGAGTAATATGGATATTATCAAACGTGTATGTGCTGAAAAAGCACCCAGTTTCTATTTGACTCCTCAAAGCATACACGTAATTCTTAGCAGGGTGAGAAAGGAGGAGAAGCAAAGATGCTACGAGAGACGAAAGAGAAGATTGCGCTTTATGCTGGGTACATTATAATAATGTGTATCACTTTTCTAGGATATGATGGCATGGGTCTCTTTGACGATTGTTCTATTCAGAACCGACTAAGCTACCCTTTCTTTCATCAGAACATCTTTCATGCTGCCATCAACCTTTATGTTTTCCATCAATGCTACCGAGCCATCCCTTGTGGCATCGGTCACTTGGTGGCATTCTATCTTATAGCCATCAGCTATCCCTTCACCTCATCCGTGCCAATCATCGGTCTAAGCGGCTTTATCTATGCTTACATGGGCTTTATCGCCCCCTACGTGGAGAATAAGGTAAGATACAATCTCACCATTCTCCTATATATCTGTGTTGGAATCTTCTTCCCTTGCATGGCAGTTGGAGTCCACATCTATTGCTATGTACTTGGTCTGTTGTGGGGTTATCTAAATGCACCGCTATGCCAAGACAAATAACCGCCAAACTGACTGATGCTGTAGACAAACATGTGCTTGGCATCCTGAAAGAGAACGAGAAACGAATCAAGGAAATCAACACACCATTCAATCCTATCAAGGGTGAAGGTTGTGGAGATAAGCGATTCCTGCTCTTCCTTCCCGACTTCCCGATTCAGAGACAGCAGCTTCCAGTTTCCATGAAGAAGATTCCGCTCGTCAAGATGCTCATCGAGTTTGGTAGTTGCAAGGCTGTAATCGAGGAACTGCATAAGGATATAGACGAACCATACGACCTAGAAGAAGAGATTGAGCAACTGGTGGAGCAGTTTACTCGCATCAGAATGAAACACGACCCTTTCTTCTTCTTTGCCACGTTCATCTATATCAAGCCGAAAGGTGGAGGTCTCCCCTTTCGTTTTGTGCTCAGAAGACCGCAGCGAAGACTGCTCAGGTGGCTGGAGGAGCGAAGGAAGAAGAATCGCCCTATCCGTCTCATCCTGCTGAAAGCCCGACAATGGGGAGGTTCTACGGTTATCCAGATGTACTTCCTCTGGCTGCAACTCATGTGGCAGAAGGGTCTCAACTCGCTCATCGTGGCTCAGGTCAAGGACACAGCAGAGACCATTCGAGGTATGTTCGAGGAAGCTCTGAAAAACTTCCCGACCAAGTTCCTCTACGAAATGGGAGAAGCATTCTCTGAGAGCGAGCCGAAGTTTGTTGGAGTAGGAACATCAGGTAACGTGAAGAAGGTTCCTCAGCGATTCTGCAAGATTAAGGTTGGTTCCATGGAGCGACCACTATCAGCCAATGGTGAAGACTACAACTTGGTTCACCTTTCCGAGGTTGGATTGTGGAAAAAGACGGATGGTAAATCTCCTGAGGAGGTAGTACAGAATGCTACCAATGGTATCTTGTACCGACCATACACGATGATTGCCTATGAATCCACCGCCAATGGTACTGGCAACTTCTTCCACAAGGAATGGCTTGCCGCCAAAAAGGGACAATCTCAGTTTGAGCCGTTCTTCGTTCCTTGGTTCGAGATATACGATATGTATCATCTTGAATTTGAAAGCAAGAAACAGAAGGTAGAGTTTGCCAAATGGCTATACGAGAACCGCAATAATACCAACACGATGTCCGACCGAGAGGAGCCATGTACCTATCTTTGGAAGTTGTGGACGCTGGGTGCTCCACTCGAAGCCATCAACTGGTATATTGCCGAGCGCAAAAAGTTCACCGACCATGCCGATATGGCTGCTGGCTACCCTACCGATGATATTGAAGCATTCAAGCATTCAGGAGCCAAGGTCTTTGCCGAAGACAAGGTTGACAAGTTCCGCAAGGGATGCCGAGCACCTAAGTTCATCGGTGATGTTTATGGTGATGGCTACAAGGGCAAGAAGTGTATGCAGAATGTCCGATTCTGTGAAGACAAGCAGGGGCAGTTGTGGATATGGAGCAAGCCTGAGACCTTTGATGATTGCAAGGTGATAAACCGCTATCTGGTTGTAGTGGATATTGGTGGACGTAGCAAGAATGCCGACTGGTCTGTTATCTGTGTCTTCGACCGCTATTGGATGATGGAAGGTGGCAAGCCGTATGTGGTAGCCCAATGGTATGGGCACATTGATATGGACTTGCTGGCATGGAAGGCGGCTCAGATAGCCAAATACTACAACGATGCTCTGTTGGTGATTGAATCCAACACCTTGGAAACGAAAGACAAGGAGCACATCTTGGAAGGTGGTGACCAGTCTGAGTTCATCCTGAATCAAATCAAGGACGTATACGACAACCTCTATGCACGCAAGCAGAGTGAATCAGACATCAAGAATAAGGTTCCAGTGAAGTACGGATTCCATACCAATGTAGCAACCAAGCCAATGGTTATCTCAGTATTGGTTCAGGTTATCCGTGAACAACTCTATGTAGAGCGAGACGATAGATGCTTAGATGAATATCTCACCTACGAGAAGAACGGAACCGTATACGAGGCAGCAGACGGAAAGCACGATGATTTGCTCATGACTAGAGCCATCGGACTCCACATCTGTTTCAATGAAATGGAAATGCCAAAGATGATACAGATTCAGGCAAGAGTAATGAGAAGAAAGGTTTCTGTTTCGGCAGCAACCATCATATAATTTCAAATTAATAATTACGATTATGAAAGTAACAAAGATTTTCAAGCGCATCAAGTGCGAAATCATGTACCGCCAAGCTACGGCTAAGGCAGACTACGCATCCAAGAAGAACAATGGTGAAATCTTCTACGTCCTTCCTACGCAGAAGGGCAACCTCATGATTATGAACCGCTCACTCTTCGAGGCATTCAAGAAGACCAAACTGGTAGACAACGACATGAAGGTCAGAGACCTCTTCAAGGATTGTGTCTACCATACCAACTGCAAGAGCAAGAAGGGAAAGCGCAGCCGCAAGCGCAAATTTCTCAGATGGAAGGGCTTAATCTAAAATTTTTCTGCCCTAAATAAACGGATAAAAGATAGGTGGAGAAAATTCTGCCTATCTTTGTCTATTATTAATAATGTATACGTATATGGATATTTATAAGATTGTTAAAGGCAACAGCTTCGACCTTTTCATCAAGCTTCAGAAAGCCTACATCAGCAAGAATAAGCAGATGTTGGAAGATATTGACGTAGCTGCCATCAGTAATCTAGAAGTACATCTTACTGATGCCTTTGGAGAGTGTGTAGCAAAAATGCCTTTTGTTCAGAGCGGAACAAATAATAGTGAAGTAGAACCGAGTGATATATGTGTCAAATTTCCACCATTTCTAGAGGAAGGGTTATATGGCATTACCATTCGTGGCAAATACAATGGAAACGACATCTGTAGCATCGAGCACCACCTTTTCCGTATCGTGGAGCGAAATGGCAAGTCTCATATTCCTCTCGGCATCGTAGAGGGTGAAATGGGAGGTATGTACAATGCGAAGTACTGGATAGAACTGAACAATCAGAATGATGCTGATGTGGACGATACAAATGTATATCTGAAATCTTCTCCTTCTGTTATAGCTTATGATGGAACAGAACATACCATCAAACTCTCATGGCAATTCAGGAAGAATGGAATTGATACTACTCCAGACAATATTAAGATTATTGACGGAAGTAATGTCATTGAGCCTAAGACAACTGATACGTCAATTAATGTTTCACGTTCACAAGTAGGTACATACGCTTTTCATATCATAGTTACATTGAACGGAAAAATATATAAAGCAACTGCTTTTGTTACAATCGGCGCAAAAACTATGTATGGTGCATCATCTTTATCAGATGCAAACGAACTAGACCTATCTGTACTGAACGGAAGTAATACTTCTTTGGTCAATCAGACAATAACGGTTACTACAACAGATGAAAACGATGTAGTTTGGTTTATTTCAGACACACCATTACAATTCATTCAGGGAAACGTTGAAGCCGATTTCCACGAAACGATTATTGGTGCATTATATTATTATAATTCAGACCCACTTATTACTGGTGACAATACTTATACAATAAAAGCAAAATAAATATGGTAAAATTAGGTAGTACGCTAGAATCTTCAAGAAAAGACAAAAGGTTAGCAAATTCAGATAATATATATGACAAGAAACTAGGAAAGATGCAGGAGAAAATCAACCAAGAGATTTCTTCTCTATCTCCCGTTGACGAAGAAGACCTTATTAGGTCATACAATGATAACGGACGTTCTGTAACCAAATTTGCCGACCGTTCCTATTCTCCTCAGAATTTCAGCGGCAAAGGCTACAAGATTCTACGCAAGAATATCAAGCTAGTCTCTCTTGCCACAACAAAAATAATAGTATTATCAGTCCCAACATCTGATGGTTACATATCTTTCATCATTAATGGTGTAGAAACACTAGTAACAATGAAAGTTGCAACAGACTCTTCTACCGATTTAGTTGCACAGAAAATTGCTGAAAAACTTACCACGACAATGACTGAGTATGAAGTATCAGTAGATGCTTCACTCATAACTCTTACAAGAAAGTCTGGTGGCTCCGTAACTCCTTCTGCATTCTCTGCAAGCACTACTGGTGTAGTTTGTGGTGTTACTGACAGTACCAAAAGAGAGTTCAGAAATATCCTAACGGCAGTCATGATGAATCTGCCTAATACTATCTATGAGGTAAGATATGACTTTAGCCTAGAGGGTGCTACCATAGAAGTGCCAGAGAATTGTGAACTTAAGTTTTGTGGAGGAACCTTGAATAATGGTAAAATTATCTTTAATGGTACTTTTATAGATACAAATAGAACTTCTACATTTAAAGATATATCAATCAGTGGTTCACTCAAAAATACAAATATTAAAATTGATTGGTTTTCTAGCAAAGATATAGCTACGTTAAATGAAATCTTAGAAATAAGATATTCAAGCATCCCTGATATTTATATCAATGGAACTATCATGGCTAAAGAACCTATAAAAATAAACAGACCAGTCAATATATATTGTGATAATTTTGAGTTTCATCAATCAATATGGGGCTATCCTGGAGTAATTATCAACAGTTCAGATGTTGCGATATATGGAAACATTTCGGTATATTCAGATGTTGAAGAAAGGACTGCAATCACTAATGCATACTTTCCTAATATCGTAGATAAAAAGACTTCTTCTTCGGCTATATGCTTAGGCTCTTTATCTGAACCTAAACAAATAAAAAATATACATATTGAAAAATGTTATTTACATAACTTTATAGCAGGAATCACGTCTCATGGAAGTTATGCTGGAGATTGGGGTACACAAAATGTAGAAATAAACTACTGTTATATAGAAAATATAGATTTTGGAATATTTGGTGCATCTTGGTATGGACTATTTATTAATATGCTAGAATTTAAGAACATAGCATCTTATATTAATTCAGAAGACCCTTCTCATGTAGTTTATATTACAGGAGGCGATAATGAGATTTTTTCAGAGAATATCGTTATTAATAATCTCGTAGGTACTGGTTGCATATCTAAAAAGGAAGATTCAGTTTTAAGCTTGAAATCATGCGTGAGTTTCAGATGTTTGAACTCAACAGTTAATAACATAGGTTATTTCGCAGCTATTCTAAATTCCAAATGTGAATTAAGCAACATACACATAGACACTGCTGTTAGCATTCTTGCAGCTCAATTAGAAGGTACAATTTGTAATGTTAGAAATGTTATAGCAAGAAATGTGAAAGCTTCTGCATTTTCTTGCTCCACAAATGCGACATTAAAAGTAGCTGATTGTGATATTGAATATACTGGAGAAATTATGCCAAGTAATAAAGGTGTAAATTACGTTTCAGATGGTGTAGCAGAGTTTAGAGACCTCAAAATAAAAACACCAGATAATTCCACAGCACTACTTGTCTTTTATAATTCTTCAGATGTAAATAGCAAATTGACTATATACAATCCTATTACAAATATGGATATAGTTGGTTTGGGCACTGGCGCAAATTCAAGTAATATTAAAGTATACTTAAACCCATCTAATGTTGATACGGAAAAGATTGTCAAAACAGCTTCTTTACTCCGTTTGAGTGTTATATTGCTTGAAAGTAATGAAGGAATTAAAACCACAGAATCCGCTTATATCAATGAGTTTTTGGTAAGTAAAATAGTAGAAACACAAAGTTCTACAACAAAAAGGATTTATGCTCCAAAAAATCAAATTTTGATTCTGAGAAATGGTGGAAACTGCACTCTTAAAGATAGTGACGATTTTATACTTAAACAAGCAAATTTCTATAAAGCTAACTGTTGGAATACTCTTGCATTTATTTCAACTGGCGCAAATTCTATAGAAGAATTATTCTGTGACTATCATCCAAGTGGTCCGTTTAATGATAAGCCAGAACCAAAAAGAATAGGTTTACAGTATTTCAATACAGACACCCATAAAACTATTACTTGGGATGGTTCTAAATGGTTGAATCCAGATGGAACAGAAGCGACGTCTTAGGAAAAGGTATGCTAACATCAAAGAGACGAGATAGGTTGATTCTTATCTCGCCTCTTTTTATAAGGTGTTACTTGGAGAACATACCATATCCACCAACACCCTCATCCGTATTGAACCTAGAAACATCAAAGAACTTCTCGCATAAACTCCCCATTATATAGCATGGTTCCTCGCTCAACATATCTATTCCATCTTGCTCACAGATATGCGCTACCACATGAAGAAGCTCATGACCTATTGTATTAATGATGCTGCCATCAGATTCACATTTACCAATGGCAAGCACACTCCTTCTTTCAGCTAGGTTGGAATAGGTAAGACCCCTATCTACACTCTCCTTGATTAGATGCTCGTAGGCTTCCGATAATGGATTTCCGTTGCAGCCAATATCAGAAAGAGCATGGCATATCTCATCGGAATCAGGCGGCTGATAACCTATGAAACATACTATGCTCCAATCGTACTTCGGGAGTTCAATCACTCTTCTAATCATAACACATCTTCCCAAGGAATAGGTACACCATTATGGCAGCAATCTGCATAGAATCGGTTAAAGATGAAACCATCCTTCTGGTCGGCATCATCCACCATATCCTTGATAAACTGGGCTAGCTGCTCCTCATCCTTGATGGAAGACTTGTAGAAGTCTGCCCTCGCCATATTCGCCACATATACATGGTCGTAGCCTATCTTATTCTTCACCTCAATTCCCTGACCAAGCAGAAGGGAATCAACCTTCTCCTTATCCCAAAAAGAGACACTTACTTCACGCTTGGAGGAAGGGTCATACTTGTACATCAGGCTCACCGCCCACTCGCACATCTTCTTGCTGAAATGATAGCCATTGTATCTGAGATAAGAAACCATTCCCTCAGGTTTGAGGTCATACATATCCAATGGCATTCTGCATTTTCCCATATTGCTGAATATTAAAGGGAGTCTGGTTCCGACATAAATGTCGGTGCCAAAACTCCCAAGTTAAACACTAGCGACCGCCACCATTGTAGCCGCCACCACCTCTTTCACCATAGCGGTTCGGATAGTTCCAATCATCGTTCACGTTGTTGAATCTACGTCTGTTCTCACGCTCTTCACGCTCCTCACGTTCTCTTCTCCAATCGTCACGATAATCAGGCATACGCTCACCCATACGCTCCTGCTTCATCTTTTTCAGACAAGACATAGCCTTGCTGCCAAAACCAAGCATGGACTCGATGTTGTCATACAAATCATCGAACTTATCTTCTGTAATCTCAATCATTACCATAATCATAAGATATTAAAGTGAATAGGTAGGAGATTACTTGCTCATGGTCTGCTGGAGCCATCCCATCATCTTGTCAATCTTGCCCTCAATGCCTGAAACCTTACCTTCCAGTTTATTGATTTTCTCGGTCTGTTCCTTCTCCTTGGCTATCTGGGGGTTGAGTTGCTGTAGCATTCCCTCACAAGAATCAACGACCCTCTTGTGGTAATCTACGCTCTCCAGTATCGCCTTGGATTGTCTCAGCATGGCATCCACCTCTGCACTCATGGCATCCTTGTTGTCGCTAACCACAAGATTCTTGTCGTTGGCTATCTGTCCGTTTGCTGGCAGTTGCTTAAAATCCACCTCCTCATCACCCAGCTTCACCTTCACGTCCACTACGGTCTCCATAGGTTGAGGAGTAAAGCCGTTGTTGAAGGTAGGGTATTTCGTCTGAGGATTACTGGTTGAAATAACCTGACCGATTCGCAAGTTCGGATTCTCTCCCTTGTCTAATACATAGAGCAAACTATTTCGTCTTAAACCTTGAAACATAATATAATCTCCTATTATCTATTCTTGTTAAACAATACCCGACATCATCTGTAGGGTGTTAGTATCTCTCTCAAACCAAAACTGATAAACACCAGTTCCCTGCACGTCTGCAACCGTCAATGGTTCGCCATTGTACTTGGTCACAGCCTGAGTACTTCCGTTAGTCTCGAAAAGGATAGGCAGCGTACCAGTCGTTCCGGTCGGAATCGCCTGCATCAGGTTCACGAAAATCGTTCCCCGATAGTTGGCATTCACGAAAGCGTGGTTTTTGAAGGTGAACACCACATCGGTAGTATTCACCTTTACGCCAGTAGAAGCGATAGCTGCCGAACCATTACGATTCACCCTTGTATATGGTCTTAACCAAAACATAGCAGCCTCCTTTCCTTATTAACCCCAGAATCCTGCATTGTTTGCAGCATTCAAACCATACAAACCTGTTTGCCAAGCAACACAATTTGGAACAGCAGTAAATGGGCTGTAAGGAGTTGTTACGGTCTCAGGCAACTTACACTTGATACCAGCCACCTCGTTCTGCAAGCCAGCCAATACCTGATTGATAGGAGCCACAGCCTGACCCACAATCTGAGAGGTCATAGCAGAAGACTTGAAGGTGCTGTTCTCTTCACGAAGAGCATCAATCTTGTTCTGCATTTCCCTGAACTCAGCTTGCTTTTGTCCGTCAACGATGGTCTGAGTGCTTTCCTTGATGGCATTTTTTAACTCACAAGACTGGTCTTTGGTAGCATAGGCAAGGGAAGAAGCCGCACGCTCCTGACCTACTGCTACGTTATTAATTGCATTCTGCAAGGTTCCAGTCTGCTGACAGATAGCCAAGCGGTTCTCGCAGCAGCAGTTTGCAATCTGCTGAGCAATCTGCATATTACCCTGCTGCAAAGCATTGATAGTCTGCATACCGCTCATACCAACCTGATTACCTACACTCTGTACCTGAGAGGTCAAGGCAGAAATGGCACTCTGAATCTGACCTTCGGTGCAGTTCAACTGAGTAGCCAAATTGCTGAGTGCATTTCGGTTGCCGCCGATAGCATCCATCAGGAGACCACGACCATAGTCATTGTTAATCTCGTTGGCGAGACCACCACGACCATTATTGCCGAAACCACCCCAGCCGTTACCTCCAAATCCCATAAGGAAGAGGAAAATTACCCAGATAAACCATCCACCTTCGCCACCGAAACCATTGTTTCCCTTCATGGCAAGGAGGACATTTGGGTCAACACCCTGCTTCTGGAGCAGAGGCGCAAGAAGACCGAGCATCCCATTGTTAGATGTTGAGCCTTCATTTCCGAATACATACGTTTTACTTTCCATATTATCCTGAATCTTTTGTTAAACATTAATTGATTAATACTACGTAACGTTACGAGCACAAAGTTACGAATAATATGGATAGATATAGATAAACTCGCAAAAGATTATATAAGTGCTTGATGAGCAAAGATTTATGGTTACGGAAAAGGTCATAAATATACAGGAGGGGCGATTGGGTCTCTCCTATATATAATAAGGTGTCGCTGTTTCTAGAGGTTTATGCCATACTTTCGTGATAGCTTGCGGAAGAAAGCCTTCTTGTTGGCAAAGTATCGGATAAGCGACTTATTCCACTTCTTCTCATGCCCGAACTGGTCATGGATGCCTTCGGGTATCTTGCCATCGTGAACATACTTTTCAAAGGATGAGATAGACTTGCCCATTTCGTGAGCACACCATCCCTTGTTGGCTTGGGTATCATTCATCATGGCAGTAAGGAGTGCCACAAGTTCCATATCTCCTTCCGATAGACCGCAAGGGATAGGCTTGCCCTCTTCTTGGGCAACTGCTGATTCATGTGCCTTATCTGCGAGAGCACGAAGTCCAGCTTCGATGATGCTGTAATTTACTAATTGCGACATAAGCATATAAAATTAAAATGAGTGTAATCAGGAACATATCACAATAGTACATATTGTTTGTGATAACGATAGAGCCGAACATGATGTGTATTACGTTGACTCCTGCTGAATATAAGAGCGGTATTCTCCACTCCACGCACAATCTGTGCAGTACCTGACCTTTCCAAAGAGAAATCGGGTAAAGAATGTAAGTGATGAAGTAGAAGAACCAGACTGGTTCCTCATTCTCTTCGTACCATAGTGTTATCTCCATCTTGTTGTCATAGAACTGAGATACACCATACCATCGCATAAGCATGACCAATATAGGCGCATACTTGAAATAAAGCAAGTCCGTCTTAATCTTGCTGCGTTCGGGGATAAGTTTCGTTATCTCTCCAATTAACTTCCTGACACGTTGGTCTTCATCTTCTTTTTGTCTCATAAGCCATTGTTTTTTAAAAGTTTATATGATTGTGATTCTTTTGCTGATTTAATAAAAAATTCTTAGAGATAGCAAATGTAATAAGAAATTAGGAAACAGCCACATTTATGCACAACTTTAAAAGTTAAACTTTATGAATATTTACAGATTGTTAGATTCGCACAAGAAATAGAGGTAAAAAGTTTCAGATTGAAAGCAATTATCCCCCGAAAGCCTAGCACTTTCAGGGGATAGTCATATATGTATTACTTCTCAGCCTTCGCCTTCTGCTTAGCCACAACTACCTTGTTAGCCTTCTCAAGTACGGCAAGAATCTTCTTTCTCAGGTCACGAATCTGTTTCATGTCCTCAGCATTATAGGCATCCTTGCCATCATCCAAGAAACCTTTCTTCAACTCGGAAATCTCCTGCTTATCAAGGGAAATCTCGTCAATGGCATCAATAGCAGCCTTGTTGGTGTTGTAGTAGCCATCACTCTGACTAGGAGCCGTATCAACCAAGAGGTCATAGGAAGTCTTGAATCCGTTCAGTTTGGTGTAGAGTTGTTTCAGCTTCAAGTCCTCGAAATCATCCTTCGGAGTAGCATGAGCCTTGTATATATCCTCGGCATTCAACTTGTGAGGTCTATACTCCTCCCCACTCTCCTCAGCACGTTCCTTCTTCTTGTCTTCCTCATACTTCTTCACCTTCGCATCATCCTGCTTGTACTGCTTATACTCCTCAGAGCCGTAGAACCGCTCCAGCATAGAGTAATCGCCATCCACCTTAGCTTGTTTCTTCAACTTGCTCAGGGTATTGGCTGCTCGGTCGTGATTCTCCTTCATATTCCAGAACTCATCACCTTGTTTCTTAGTAACCGGTCTATCATCAGGATTGCTAACGAACTTGCTGAATAATGGAATATCAGCCACCTTGATTTCCTTCGGGTCGTTGAGTGACTTGGTAAGAACACCGAGCACCTGACTGCCCATGGTGTAAGCACCACCGAGATAAGAAGACAATACATGGTCAACCACGGCAGGGTTGTTCAGATTGTATCTTGGGTCACCGAAAGCATCAATGCTGTTCTGCTGCACATCAGGATAGTCGTTTCCGATTGAGTTCATCATCCTTGATGCACGAACCAACCAATCAGGAGTGCCCACGTATGCCTTGGTAAAGTTCGGGTCATACTTATTGTACTCTGTCTCCTTGAATAATGGCTTGCCAGTAAAGTCTACATTGAAAGCCAACTCAAAGACTGGGCGAATAGCATTCGGCATCAGGCTGACAGCAATATTGCCATCATATCCAGTAGGGTCGAGCGGAAGCATATCCACCACCTGACCGAGCAAGTCTTCTGCATACTGGCTCCAACTTTCCTCAGCCAACTCGCCACCCATCATCTTGGATGCAATCATATCACCTATTCCATAAAAGGCACGGAATTCCTGAGCAAGCGGAATCTTTATATACTCATGAGTGAACGGAACCCACATGATAAGGTTATTTCGCCTATCCCACTTTGTGAACTGCCAGTACTTATCCTTATCATCATCACCACCCAACATACTCATCAGGGCAGCGTTAACGATAGGAACCAGCACACCACTCGCCAACCATGATGCAGTAACAGCCGTGAACTTGAAAGGATGATGCTTAGCAAGCGCACCCAAGGTCTGCAAACTCTGTACCGCTGGGTTGATGAAGAGATAGAGATTTCTAATCATCTGCCAGCCATATTCGCCAGTACCCTTGCGGTTGAAGTTCAGGGTCACGTCCTTGGCATCATTCACAGCCTCATCAATGGAACGTCCATACTGAATAGAGGTCATGTAAACCGCAAATCGGTTACTATCCTCGATTGCTCTGTTCAGGAACTCGATACAATCCATGATGGTGTGCCCTACCTTTACTGGGTTCGTCTTCCATCTATCCAAATCTTTCAAGTCATTCTTGAATTTCTTCTTCAAGTCTTCCACATCAAGCGAAGAGACAAAGCCAGTCTCGCCACCATTCATCATGAAGTCATAGAACATCTGTTCCTTTGGTGTAGCGTTTCCGTTGTTTACCTTATCTCTCAACTTGCCGTTCTGATAGTCTCTCAGTATGAAACCGAGATTCCAAGAGGTAGCAAGATTCTTTCTGAGCAGATAGTTGTACTTTGCATCCTCACGAATAGCGGTAGATGCCAGCGTCATGGTCAGGTCTCGGAAGTAGTTAGAAGGGATGAAGAGAGGTGAAAGACTAGTATAGGCAGCAGCCATCTTTCTGCCCAACCAAGCAGCAGCCCTATCAAGTTTTCCGCTCTGAATCTCTCTTACTCGGTGTGCTCTGGTATTGTTCATCGCCTGAGCCAACTGAGGGTCACCATTCACGTAGATAACATATTCCTCGCCATCCTTCATCACTCGCACCTCATGTTCTCTCTCCTCGCTATGAGTCTGAGGGTAGGCAATATTCAATCCGTCTCTCTTCTGAGTAGCATCGCCAGTCTGAGCCATCTGCTCCATCTTCTTCTCGAAAGCATCAATGGCAGCCTTCACCTGATTGCTATCCATCTGAGAAGTAATCTGAGGTGTAGCAGGAATCCACTCTTCGTTGCCATTATCATCCACACTCTTCACATACCAAGCCTTGCTCAGGGTCAGCAGGGAAGTTGGATGATTCTGAGCCAAGAGCATCAGGTGTTGTTTCACCCAGTTCTTGTTGTTGAGCAGGATTCCACTCTCTGCCATGTTCTCGATGTATGCAATAGGGTCATCAGCGATAGAGGTTCGTCCGTGTGTCTTCTTCAAGGTCTGATTGAACGCACCCTTGCCGCCACCGATATAGTCCCATACTTGGTCGGCAGTAGTACCATCCCAGCCACGGAGAGGAATATAATGGCTATACATATCACGCACATACTGATAAGTATCTTTGCTCATCATGCCAGCCTTATAGCCATCACGGAGAATCTTCTTGGTAGCCGCATTCGTTGCATCCCAGAGGTCGTGGGTCTCAGCTACATACTTACTCTCAATATCCTTTACCAGTTTGTGGGCAGCTTCCTCGAAGTCTGAGCCGTCAAAGAGAGCCGACAAACCTGAGTAATCGTAAGCAATACCATTCTTGTCGTAACGATAGTCCATATAAGATGGAGAATATTTCACCCTTAGTGCATTGTCTCTCTGTCTCCAAGTTGTGAAGTCTACTCTACCAAACTCTAGGTCGCTATCATTAATGATACGGTTCATATCACCCTTGTAAGCCTTGTATGCCGCACTTCTCTGAGCCACGTCCTTATAGTCAGCTTCCAGAGACTTCTTGAAAGCCATCTGTGCATCACGCTCCAAACCATGCTTAGCCATCATGTAGATACGGACATTGTCATAACTATCACCCAGCACCTTCTTCATCTGATGATAAGCCTTTCTAAGTGGCTGCAAGAACTCATTGTTGTACTCCTCAAACTCGTTCTTTCCCTTGCCATGACTGCGGTTCTCGGCAGTATAGGCATCCTCAGCCATATTCAGGCGGTCAACACCCACTTCCTTCATGATAGCTTCCTGAGTCTTACGGATAGCCAGCATACTATCTTGGAAGGCGATACGTTTCAGAACAGAACCACGCTGCAACTCTCGGTTGAACTCTCCAAGGGCAGTATCATTACTCAAAAGATGCTGCTCATAGGTTGGAGCAGTCTTCCACAGAGCCATCTGTTTTCGGTACTCGTCCACTCTCTTCAGGAAGTCAACGGCACTCTCACCAGCGTTGCGTTGTGGGATGGTTGGTCTCTGGGCATCCTTAGGCAGATTATTATCCTTCTTCCACTGGTTCAAGTCATGCTCAAACTGGTCATAGCGCAAGGAGAACTTGGTATTACCATCCTCAGGAGTAGTTGGTCGCAAGGTGTTCTGCAAAAGAGGAGCAATCACATATTCCGTCAACTGGGTAGGGATTCCGTTGCCGATGATGGTATGGCTCAGATTCTCGGAGAATGGCATCTTGTAATCATCGCTCACTCCTGATACTCTAGCGAGCACTCTACCCATGGCACGATATACCTTGCCATCAGGCATCACAATCACGTCACCGCTCTTTGTTCTAAGTGTTGGCAGCAGTTCATCAGCGAAGGCATGAGGAATCTTTCCGTCAGCATAAGCACTACCCATCACGTATAATGGCTTGTCAATGTTTCGCCAGTCAATACCATCAGCCTTCAAGCGAACGTCCATCCAAGGAGCCACACCATTCTTCTTCTCTGTCAGGGTCGGGATAATATCAGCCACAGCTTCATACCATCCGCTCTTGTGTGCCATCTTCTTTGGCTTGGCAGGGAGTTTGCCATCACGAACCGCACGGACAATCAATCTCTCTCGGTTTGTGTAGCCGCCATAGTCAGCAGCGTTATACACATCAGCATCCCAAGTATAGCCGTTGGCATCCAGAGCATCTGTAATAGTCTTCATCGCTTCGGAATCCTTATATCCCTTCACGTTCTCAATGGTCACCACCTTTGGCTTTACGGCATTGATAAACTCGGCAGTACTAGCAGCAGTCTCCTTGTCAAGTTCCACCTCAGCATGGTTACTCTTCGCCTGAGAGTAGTTCTTGCAGACTGGGCTGGCATGGAAGTACTCCACCTCGCCATCTATCTGCTTCACCAACTCCTTAGGGTCAACATCACGAACATCAGCAGTAACGATGTGCTGTCCGAAGTTGTTGCGATATACACCGCTTATCTTCTCATCATACTCAACTGCCAAAACTGGGTCGATGATACCCTTCAAGCCTTCCTCAACAAGACCGCCACCGCTAAAGTAGGTTCCTGCCTTAATGAGAGTGCTATCAAGGTTCTTCAAAGAAAACTTAGGGTCACGCTCAATAGCTTCAGCAATATGTATAGCCTTCTTGTTGGCTTGTTTCCACCCCTCAGGTTTCGCCATCATAGATTTCAGAGAGAAACGGATATTGCCGCTACTATTGATAGCATCCATAGTAACCTTCTGTCTATCCTCGGCATTTCCACGCTCATAGATGCTCACATCAATACCTGCCTTCTTCAAGGCATCCACCACATCGCTTGGAGTATCGCTAGGAACGATAGCCTTCTCAAACTCGTCAAGACCGTATGGGCGCATAAACTTGGTTTCAAAGTAGATGGAAGGCTTCTCATTTTTTACAGCATCAATAAGTTCATTCAACTTGTCGATGTCCTCGTCTGTCAAGTCCACACCATACTCATCCTTGGCATATTTCTTTGGATTCTTCTGTGTGGCAGCTTCTTCCAATCTGTCCATGCCATAGCTTTCAAATGGTTCTGCATCAGGTTGCATCTTATCAGCCAACTCATCATAGACTGGTTGCCATTTTTCTTGGAACTTCTCAACGTCTTCATAGTTGCCAGTCAAATTGCCCTTCTTCTTGCGGATTTGGTCAAGAGTCCCCATAGGTTTCAATATGGATGCTACGAAATGACTGAAAGAAGCCGAACCAACAGAAGCATTCTTGCCATCTTGTTTCATTACCTTCACAGCATTCTCCACAGTGTTAGGCAGATACTTTCGATTGCCATCTGGCTTATATCCAGCAAAGATAACCTCCTCCACATTATAGCGGTCATTAAGTTTTTCTTTCCATGAATCGAAGTCTTCATTCATACTATTGTCCTGAATGTATTGTTGTGCAGCTTTCATCGTTGCATTCTCATCCACCTTACCAGAAGTCTCCGCATCACGCAGTATGCCATCAACGAAACGAGACAAAGCCCCATAGTCATAGCCATGTTCCTTCATCCAATCAACATCAAGTTGTTTGTTCTTGGCAATATTAGAGTTTGGTCTTTTCTTGATAAACTCCTCGTCTTTTCTAATGAATTTCTTGATGTCATTGTCAAATTCTTCCCGATTACCATCATACACCTCACGAATGAATAAGTCAAGAAGTTCTTCTTTCTGTTCATCTGTAGTTGAATAAATACCATCCAATTTTCCCAAGATACTTTTCACCTCGTCATGTAGCTTCTTAGGATATTTACCTTCCACATGTACCAACTCTGGTGTCTTGCCTTTCTCTTGCAAGTAAAGATAAGCCAATCCGTTTGCTTCACGACCATCCATGAAGCTGTTGATGGCATTTCTTGTGAGACGTTGCATTTCCTTTGGTACAGACTCGATGTCATTGTAAGCCACATCACTACCATTCCCACCAAACTTTTTCTCTACAGGTGGATAGATAGGAGTCCACGCATCAGCAGCATAAGTACCGATGTTCTTTCCTGTCCTCTTGGCTATCTTCTCTGCCTTCGGTATCAAGGTAATCTCTCCATAGCCAGAATATATTCCATTCTTTGAGTCAATCACACCCATGGAAGGTGCGGCAAAGCCGCCTTGCTTGATAGCCTTGCGAAGCTTATCAAGACTGATGTTGTGCATACCAAACATAGTCTTCTCATCTTTCAAAGAATAGCGCACATCCTTATTCTTCTCATTGAATCTCTGAGACAAAGGAATCACATTACCATTATCATCATAGGTAACGGCATCAAGCAACTTTCGGTTGTTCTTGGTGTTCTTATATGCGAAGTCTGTGTCATTAACATAGTCTTCCTCACGACCATAGCCCCATTCAGCTATATCGTTACCATCCCACCATATTTCATCAACAGGAACTTTCTGTTCAATAATATTGAAGTTATCACCCCATCCATGCAATTTTGCATTATCAACAGCATAAGCACGACTTGGAGTAACCCAGTCACCATTTCGGAAAGAACCTTCCTTCACATCAGAAGGAACACTACGATACATTGTAATAGTCTTAGCTTTCTTCTGAATAGCATTACGAACGTTATCAATAGCCTCCTTACGCATAGGGTCAGCTGCACGATAAGATGCGGCATTAGTCAACTCCTCCAAGTTGCCGCCATCAATATCATCATTGATATAATCACCAAGAGTTGATTCACCCTCAAACTCGCCATTATCCCAAGCTTCCTTGCGTTCTTCCTTTGTCAAGAAGTAACCATTACCCCAAGGTGCAGAACCATTGAAGGCAGATGTACCTTGATAGCTGGAATCTGTAGAATAGCCAGCAGCATCGGCAGCTTCATTCACCATCTTCTGAGCCTTTTCCATATTGCCATCTTCCACCGCTTTCAGATATTCTTCATCCTTCAATGAGAATTTTGTGCCATCTACATCAATTTTTTCGCCATTTTTCTTGGTAGTTTCAAAACCTTTTATTATCTTTGCAACCGTAATAGAGTTGTTGGAATTGCGGGGAGAGGTCATAGCTACGTCTCCACTTTGACCGTCCAGCAGCTCTATTTTTGTTGCTTCATAGCTATATAGCTTTGTTTTTTCGTGTGTTCTTACATTCTCTTTCAATGTAATCTTTACACCATAGACCTTATCGCCTATATTCACCGCACCATAACAACGATGTATCATAACATCAGGATTGACACCAAAATCCTCACTACGTTCATTTCCTACCTTGTTACGGTCAACATGCTGAATAGCATCTACACTCTCACGAAGTATAGAAGGTAAGACCTTCAAAACGCTCATGTGTACATCTTTGTTTGCACTCTTCTTAACTGCCTTTTCCGACAAATACTTACCAACAGCAGTATTACTGATATTAATCTCACCCTTGCCGCCAGTTTCTTCATCATTGTAAGTTCTGACAATATTCTTCTTAGCCCATTCTCTTGCCTCAGCATAGTTCTTAAAGCCATGCTCCTTATCAGCACTAACAATATTTACGGGAGTATTTGCTATCTCAGGGGTCAAGCCTTCCTTCTTTAGTGAGAACTTGGTAGTGCTCATTCCATCAATGAGGTTATCAACCATACCATAGCTATCAGCCACCGCCTTCTTCAAAGCTACAGGAATCTCGGCAGGAACATCTTCCTTTCTTCTCATTCGTCTTACCACATAATCTATAGCTTGGGCAGCATCAGAAGTGAAGATGCCAGTCTTGTAGTTGTATGACTGGGCATTGTTCATACCATAACCAACATCATGTGTCTCATGTGGGAGATTCTGCAATTCGATAAGCACCTCTATCGCCTTGGCATTGTCGGCAATATCCTTCATGTTGCCAATGGCAGCACTAACAATCTGGTCAACCTCTTCATCAAGCAAGCCCTGCTTGGTAGCCGAAGACTTCACCTCATTGTCCGAGATATTAGGATATACCTCAGTAGGATGAGCCACACGACCATCAGGCAAAGTGATATAGTATCTTAGTGGACGATTTGTAATATCGCTCACCACATAGCTATCAGCAGTAGGCTCATACACTCTCTTCTCCTTGCCGCCAGCAGTCTCTTCGATGTGATAAGGAACACCATTCACCTTATAGGCATCCTTCAATGTAGAAAGAACTTCCTTCTTCTCTTCATCGCTAAGTTTCTTGCCAGCTTCAAAGCGGACTGGTTTTGACTTCAACGAGAACTTTACTTTAGCATAGTCTGCAAATGGCTTTAGCTTACGTTTGCTCGTATCAAGCCACTTGTCGAACTCATCCTTACTTACTCCAGTAATATTTCCAAGACCTTGCCAACCATCGCTATAGTTGGCGAGATAAGCCTTTTTGGCATCATCAATGGAGTCATAGCCGTACATCACCTTATGCTCGTCAAACGAGCCATCAGGATTCACTTGGTCAACAACAAATACATCACCATTCCAATTATCAAGGTCTGCTTTGTCATTGATAAACATATCCAAATGGTCACCATCCTTGCCAAATTTGCCACGGATATAACCATAGGTATCGTGCATGGTAACTTTCCATTCTTTACCATCGGCATTCTTTCCTGAGCGAGTAGAACCCTTTGGATTTTCTATAGTGTAATCGTAGCCACCAAACTTGATGTGTCCTTTCTTATAGTTACCGCTCTCCTTCTGTGCGTCAGATGGATTGGTTTCTGTCTCATCAATGGCAGATTTCAAGCGAAGAGAGAACTTGGTATGACTAGTAATCTGGGCATTGTTCTCATCAAAGATAACATAGTTCATCTTGCCTTCTTTGTTGCCGCCAGTATTACGCTCAGCAATAACCTTCACACCATCAAAACCATACTCCTTCAATGCGAGTGATGCTAGTTTCTGTGAATGTAGCAACTGAGCCAACTCTTCATAGAATGTGCCACCAGTCTTATACTTCTCCTTGAACAAATCGTATTCCTTTCCGTCTCTATCCTCAAAATAGTCACGCGTCCCATCAGAATCGACTAGTTTATAGCCATTATCTTCAAGAATCTCTTTTCTAATATCACGCATTCTAGGAGTCATTTTTTCATCCCATCCGATGTAGTTTTCACCATTATCATCAGGAATATCTACAGAGTAAAGGTTGCGCTCAATCTGAGGTTTTGGAATAGCATCAAACTTCTTCTGCTCTTCCTCATACTTCTTCTTTACCTCTTCCAGTTTTGGCTTCCATCCTTCGAGGTCATTAGTTCGCATATTGATGTCATTCTCTGTAACCTTAATGGTATCTTCTGTTCTTTTTATCTGTTTGAGCAACTTATCAACAGCTTCAGGCATATTGTTTTGTGCAAAATATGCAACCTTTTCTTTTCTTCTAGCTATAGACTCTCTGTAATTCTGCAAATCTTCTTTAAGACTATCAATATAAGCCTTGCTATTATCGTAAGCACGTTGAACCTTGTCGTATTCATACTTGGCATGATTTAAGTGAAGCTGTGCAATCTTATACTCTCTTGGCATTCCATGTCTGGCTGCATTCTGCTTAGCATAAGCCTTGGCGATACCTTCCACCTCGCTCACATAGGTTCCCCAGCCGTAAGCCTGAGCACCCTCACCACTACCCATGAAGGAGTGGTCGAACTTGTCAAACGATGCTTGGGAGCCATGATAAGTCTTGATAGAGAACTTGGTGTGCTCTGTGATTTTCATATCCTCAGGCTTGAAGATAACATAGTTGGTTTCGTCTCCTTCAACACCACCCATGATGGTTCCAGCAGGGTACTTGATACCAGTATATCCGAGCGAAGAAAGAATCTTGCTTGCCAACTTATCGCCAACAGCAACAGACAACGCATTATAAGCATCGCCATTACTTTTTCTACGTTCCAACTCAAACAGAGCATCATCAATAAGAGACTTCTCAAACGATTCATCTGTTCCGTTCTCTTCGTAGAATTTCCGTTCAGCCTCTTTGTACTCAGGCATTTTCTTCAACTCAGAAGGGAGACCATTTGCCAAAACACTCTTAATCTGCTCTTTAAACTCAGGGGTAGCATCTTCGTAGAACTCAATATAGTTACTGCCATTATCATCAGGTATATCTACCTCATAGAGATTCTTTCCACTTGGAACGAAATCATCCCAAGAGATACTATCCAGTTTAGGCATAACACCCTCCAATACTTCAATTCTCTTCTTGATACTATTAGAAAGAGGATTGTTCGGATGCTTAGCAATCAATGCCTTTTGTCGCTCGATAAGACCAGCCACACCTTCCTTGATTGTTCCTTCATGATTCTTATTGTTCTCTATGAAGGAACTCAAAGCAGCCTTTTCCAACTTGGTCAACGGAATATCGCCCTTATATATGTTTCTGCTGCCATAGTCTCTTGAAAGATTAGCATAGCTTTTTCCTATCTCTTCCGATGAAGTAACGTAACCACCCCAACCGAATGCTTGGGAGCCAGCACCCTCGCCCATGTGGTCGAAGTCAAACTCTGTGAAGTCAGCACCGCTACCATGATACACCTTCAACGAGAACTTAGGAGCATCAGCTATCTCCTGATTGATGCTGTTCACAACATCATCAGTAACAATATCGCCCTCCTGAATCTGCTGAGGTTCACGACCAGCGTTCTTCACAAGTTCCGCTTGCTCTGCTCTAGTCAAGATACGGTTCACCTTCATCGCACCAGTAATCACCCAAGGGTCAGTCTCAGGGTTCGGGTTGGTACGATACATATAATATCCATCAGTAGGCAGATGCTTCAAACCAGCCAATGAATGCTGATACTTACCCGATGGATTGATACCCTCTTGGCGAGCTTCCTCCTGATAATCTACATCAGCAGCATACTCCACCTCAGCGAAGACGAAGTTCTTAGGGAAGAGAGTCTTGTTGCCCTCAGCATCCTTGCGGTTGAACTGGATAGCGTAAGGCACTACACCAAGATGCCAGCCTGGTCTATAGGCTAGCTTACCGCTACCGCCTTGCGTTCCCTTGCCGCCCTGCTTAACCTGAGGTCTGCCAGTCTTGCTTTCTCCTGCAATAGGAGCCGCATCAGCATCGAGCCATACACCAACTGGAGTAGCAGCACCATCAGGGTTCGCTACCATTGGTGGATATAGTTTGCCATCCTTCAACACGAACACCTTGTAGCCAACACCCTTCTTCTTAGGCTCAGGCTTTTGACGGAGAGAGAATGAAACATCTTCGCCAGTCTCGGAGTTCGTCACCTGACCATTGGCAGTATTCACATAGGCTTGTTCGATGGAGCGGATGATGTTCTTGGTTACATCGCTATACTCAGTACCAAAGAATGCCAACTTAATCTTCTGCAATATCTCATGGATAGCAGCGAGCAGAGGATGAGACATCTTCATAGCGAGAGTGTGAGCAAGGTTCAAGTCACGAATCATTTCACCTACCGAATCAGCAACAACCTCCTCAGCATAGTAATCTCTAGCACGTCCAGAGAATCCTGCATCGGAATATCTCTGCATGGTCTCATCTACCGCCTTGTCGAAGGCATCAGAGCCATAGGTATCAAGCACAAGCTGAGTCAACTCATTGTATGCAGCAGGATTCAGGCTCTTGATTTGGTGAGTCATTTCGTGACCGAAGATAAACTGAGCACCTTCCGTGATAGAAGAGTCAAGAGTAATGAAGATGGTACGATGAACGTTGCCATCGGCATCCGTAGTCTCCTGAATCCAGCCGTTGCCCAACTTGTCAGAGTACTGCCATTGAATGTTAGCACCCATCATCTTAGCCAGTCTCTCGAAAGCCTTGCGAGTCTTCTGCCCAACGATATTGTCAACGACCTTCATATCATCCAACTTATTCTTCTCTACGTCAGCAGCACGCTCGGCAGTTGTCTGTTGCTTACCATTCTCCTTAGCAGAGAAAGGAAGGTCAGATTCATCACGCTCTGCGCCTAAAGGATTCTCATCAGTAGCATCCTCAGGAACATTTATATTATCATTTATTTTGTCATTTGTCTTCTCATTATCCGATTCATTAGACAAATCATTAGATTTATTATCCGATTCATTATCCAACTTCGTCTCTGACTTCGCCTTCAACTCAGCCTTTTCATCCGACTTCGCCTTCAACTCGGCCTCTGGCTCAGCCTTGTGCTGCTCAGCATAGGCTGCATTCTCCTGAGCACGTTTCTGCTCTTCAAGTATGTTCTCTGCCTGAGCAATGCGAATATTTTCAACAAAATTCCTTGCTTCCGATGCCTTGAAACCGCTATTGAGTACACCGATAAGTGCGTTACGAATATCCTGAGTGTCGAGTGATTCAAGGTTGGATGGACGATTCTCCCACAAGCTATGAACGAGCGCATCAATGGTGGTTCCCTTACCATCAGCAGCGAGCAACTGAGTTTTGGCAAAGTCTTCTCTGCTCAATCCAGTCTCCTGCTTAACGCCCTTGCTTGTCTCTGTTCCCCCATAGTTGAGAGAGTGAGCACCGAGGTTGCTAGCCACATACTCCTCAGCAGTAAGCGGAGTTGTATCAGTAACGTCAATGCCAGTACTATCATACAGACGATGAAGGAGAGAACCGATAGTTTCTCTATAGAGTTGTGATACAGCCTCAGCATCATCCTTCACCGCACTCTTCAAGCGAGCGAACTTTCTTCTTGCCTTCTCAATGAGTTCCTTTCTACCCTCAGCAGTATCTTCCACCTTGGCAAGTTGTCGCTCATTATAAGCATCACGGATAGCGATAGCAGAGTCATAAGCCGCCTGAGCTTCAGCAATAGCCTTCTCCTTGGCATCCTTAGCAGCCTTCTGCTCCACGAAAGTCTTACCCTTCACGGTCATGTTGCTAGCCTTGTCGAGTGCCTTCTTTGCATCAGACACATATCCAGATACGATACTATCTGCATCCTCACCGAACTGAGTATCATATAACTCAGCGGTCTGCTCGGCAGTCAGCTTCGAGAAGTCAGGATTGCCATCCTCCAGCATTGGAACCTCAGTACCATCTTCAAGAGTCATAGCATGAGCAGCAGGAGTCTGTTCTGTTGCAGGAGTCTCAGCAGATTCAGGAGCCGCGACCTCATTATCAGGAGCCGCGACCTCATTATCAGGAGCCGCAGTCTCACCTCTATTCTCTCCACTATTATCCTCTATCATTGAGGATTCAGGCATAGCTTGTTTGTATTCATCGAGCGACATAGAAGAGATAGTTGCCACATCTTCTTTGTTCACAGCATGAGGAACGATTGTTCCATCACTCTTCAACTCAACTACCTTAGCCTTGGCACCAGCATCACGAATGAGGAATAATCTAGAGTCAGGATATTTGGTATTACCATCCTTGTCGAGCACATCAACGAGCACCACGTTACCATTATCATTGAGAATCTGATTGAAGTCAAATGAAGGTTGAGTCTGTTCAGTCTCCTGAGTCTGCTGGGCAGCACGTTCCTTCTCCATCTGTTCACGCTGAGCCTTGGCAGCTTCCAGTCTCTTCTGGTCTTCCAAGTCTTTCATCTGCTGCAAGTCTGCAAGCGAATAAGGATTCTCCACCACGTTACCATCTATAGAGATAGCAGCAGTACCATCACCATAATCAGCCAACACCTCATAGGTATGTTCAGAACCATCAGTATCAGTCACATTGAACTGGGAGCCAACTTCAACGGTTCCATCAATGATGCCAGCAATCTCTTTGATAGCATTCTCTTTTGCATCAGCTACCGCCTGAGCCTTCACATCATCAGCAGGGAGTTCTTCACCCAGTTCAGCAAACATCAACGCATCAGCATGTTCTACGCTATTCGTTGTCGGGTCATAGTATAGAATCATATCATCACTATTGCTTACATCAATGGAGCCATCTTCATGAGTAGCAATATTACCACTGATAATATACACACCATAGTCTTCCAAGCCGCCTGATGCTTTGATAGTAGCATTACGGACAGAGCCACGACTCTGGTCTGTGTACATATCAACTCTCTGTTCTGCCTGATGAGCAGCGAGGTCAACCTTATCTTGTGCATCATCAACCACACCTTGGTATCGGGCAGAAGACAACTGGTAGTCATAGATAGCTTGGTCAAGTTTATCATCCTGCCCAGTCAGGGATTCCAGTTCCTCGTCACTCATGGCAGATAGCTGCTGCTCAGAGATACCCAAGGCTGCTGCAAGAGTCTTCATCTGGTCTTCCTGCTGAATCTGAATATCATGCTTATCTGCATCATCAGCATCATGCCCCTCAGAATAAGCGTTGTCAATATCTGCCTGATGCTGCTCATCAGGAGTTGTTGGCTCGTTGGTAATCTCCTTGGCATTCATTTCAGCAGTCTTGGCAATATTGTAGCCACGCATCTTCATCAGGTTGACACCATAGTTAACAGCAGCATTAATCTGCTCCTTGGTCATGGTATCTCTCTGACGAAGAATATCAGCCAACACACCACCCATCTGCTCGTTGGTTGCGTTGTCTATCTTCTCTTTGATGTCAGCCCAGTTATCGCCCATCAGGTTCTGAGCATCACTATCAGCCACGTTCACCTTGTTGCGGAATCGGTAATACTGAGCACGATTGTAGATACCTTTTACTGGTCGGGAACCAGCACCCATAGCATACATAGAACCAACAGAGATAGCCATACCACCGATGATGTCGAGTTGCTGCTTAGTATCAAGAAGGTCACTCACCTTTCCTTCACCATCCAGCAGGGCATGAAGAGGAATACCAATTTCCTCCTCCATCACTTCCTCAGCGAAACCATTGATGCCGAACTTCTCCATCCACTTCTTGGAATTGGTGTACCAGCCACTCTTGCCGATATTCTTGAAGAATTCAGCAGAAGCATTCATACCATGTTTCTCCATGAAGTTGACAGCACCCTTCTTGATACCATAGTTGTGACCGAAGAGTTTTTCAGTATAGTTCTCTACCATAGCAGAGGTCATACCCTTATAGAGAGCAGTGCCAATAGACTCACCACCCTCATGCAGAAGATTTCCATTCTCATCGAAAGTGCCAAACTTATAATCACCCTTCTCATCCTGATACAGATTACCAAGATGTCGCTGCATGATGTCAGCACCAGTCTTCAACGCTTGCTCAGTTCCAGCCATCGCATACGAGCCGATAACATCGCCAGCCACGATACCAGTATTCTTCAAGATGGCTGCACCCACCTTGCCCATGCCACGTTTAGCAGCAAATTTCAAGGCTCCACGACTGATGCCCTTGGTAATACCACCATAACCGCCAGTCAGGAAGAAGTCAGCCATAAATGGGAGACTCTGCCCTGCAATCTTCGTCCAGCGATAGATGTTACCCATCTTCTCGTCTTCGAGAGCCGCAGCAGCATCCGCACCCAGTTTACTCTTCAGGAGCATCTTATCCGAACCTGAAAGAGGAATCTTGTTATCCATCTTTGTCTTGATACGCTCCATCTGTCCCATGGTAGCGAAGTCAGTCAGACCGAAATCCCAAGTCTTAGCAGTAAAGGCTGTATTGTCAAGAGCCTTCAAGGCATCCTCACCCCAGCTACTTGTAGGGTATTGTTTTACCGCTTCAAGCGCACCAATCTGCTCATTAACCAAAGCAAGAGAGGTAGCCAACTTATTACTATAGTCACTCTGCTCAGCAGTTCTTCCGTTACTAGCACCAATACTAGCACCATAAGAGAGAAGAGGATTGCCATGCAGACGATGGTCTTCCGCTATAGCAGCTTCAATCTCCTTCTTTCGGGCATAGGCATCAGCCAGTTTCTTGTCAAACTGCTTTTGAGCACCCTCCTCAGTAAGGTAGGTTCCATTCTTGCCAATGTTCTCCTGCAAGTCATAGTTACCATTCTTGTCACGAACATCTAAAACAGATGGTATCTCACCTGTATCTACCGCTTGCTGATAAGCGTTATTCTGCTCATCTAGGATAGCTTGTTTCTGCTCAGCATCATTCTGAGAATAAACATTTTCATTGTCCGAGGTAACGTATGCCCCAGCCTTGCCAGTCTCAGGGTTGTAAGCGAAATCATCCTTCACCACATTGTTTGCATCACCACCATAAGGAGTCTGATGTGTACCCAAGTTCACACGACCGAAATCCTTCTGCTGTTTCTGCTTGCGTTGTTTCAGTCTGTTGTATCTGCCAGCATTGTTCATAGTCTGCTGAGCACTAGCCGAAATAGCTGATGCACCAGCCGAGAAACGAGCACGGTCAGCAGCACTCATAGGAACACTACCGCCCTTCGCTCTAGATGAAGTCTTACTACGAGGTTCAAAGAGTGCAGAGTAAAAACGCTCATAAGTAGATGGGACGTCAAAGTTCTGAGCCTTCAAGTTCTCATAGATAGCGTGTCTGTTATCCGCACCGCCCTTTCCGTCTCTTGTCAGAGCACTCTCAAACTTATTGTAATCATCAGGCACATCATAGTTCTGTGCTTTCAGATTCTTGTATAAAGTGTATAATGGTCTTTCTGCCATGATATATATATTTGTTTGTTACCAAATTCTTGTTACCAATTCTGTTACCATTTTACGCCAGTCTTCTTCTTGCCACCAGCCGAAGAACCGCCAGCCTTATGTGTTGTATGCTTGCCGCCGCCCGGTGATGTTCCACCTCTAGTTGACGTACCACCAGTGGTAGAACTTCGTCTACCCTTCAATCTATCCATGAGGTATCTCACGTTAGTCTGAGTCACATTCTTGATTCTCAACTTTCTTTTAAGTTCATTTATCTTCTTCTGCCCCTCAGGAGTGTCCATCAGGTCGTAATACTCATACCAATAACCAGCAGTAGTTTGGTTACCGCCAGAAGATTTCTGAGCCTTATTAGAAATTCGTCCTTCTCGCAGTCTAGCAAGTGCATCCTGAGCAGCCCAATGGCTTATCTGACCATCAGCAAGCATCTTCTTAATCTTCAACTGATTATCTTTATACTCTGCATCATTGGTATATTTCAACTTCGATAAGTCAAGTCTTCTGTTTCCTTGGTCAATTCTCTGCTGCCCTTGGTCAGCCTTCACCTTGTTGATGTCGTTCTGCATATCGTGATACCTCATCTGCTCAGCGAGAGTCAGGTTATTCTTCCGAGCTTCCTCATCAAGAGCGAGTGCCCTCTGATACCCAGTCAGCCATGATGCCCGATTCTTCTCTCTCTGAGCATCCATATAAGCCTTGCGTTTGTTAATCGCCTTAGTCATATCCGACTCAGGATTGTGTACCACCTTGGCACCATTCGTAGCAAAGAAGATATTGGCGAGCGCACGAAGACCATCACCAGTAGCAGCGATACGAGCCTTGGCACGTTCCTTCTTCTCTCTGTTCGCCCTCTGCTCAGCGGTCTCATTCAGTTCAGGATTCAGTATCTTATACATATCAGCATAAGATAGCTGCTTAGGCTGAGGTTTCGACTCCTCCTTCTTCACGATGGGTACAGATGGTTTATCCTCCTCATCACTTGGCGCACCCTGATTCACATCTACACCATTGGCGATAGCTTGCTGAGTAGCGATAGTCTTCTCTCTAGCCGCCTTCATCGTAGGTGTTTCATTCTGAGGAGTGGCAGCATTCATCTGGTCAACCTTCTTGCCAGCCGCATCAAGTTGCTGCTGGGTGAAGACTGGAGCCTGAGTCTTTGCCACCTTCTGTGCCGCATCCACCCCACTCTGCTGCTTGTTGAGCACACTCTGTGTAGTCTTCAAGCCGTTGTTTGAACGTAACATATCTGATGCTTTCATAGGCTATGCTTTAATCTTTTGAAGTTTAGCCCCAAGGCTATTCAAGTCACCCTCAGAAGGAAGAGCCGTAGCCTTAGCCTTCAAGCCAAGAACATCATTCGGGTTCTTAGCGATACCATTCAACTGCTCCTGAGTCACATTCATATTCGGTGCCTTCTTCGCACCACCAGCACCACTATCAATAGCTGTAGCGATGTTGGCAGCAGTACCAGCCACACCAGCAACCGCATTGGCAGTATCAGCAGCCTTCTCAGCTTCAATACCCATCTGCTGAGTCTGTAACTGGTTCTTTCTGGTCATATACTGCTGTTCGATGCTATCCTTTCGGGCATCGTTGGCAGCTACAATCTGTGAGGTGGTATCAGCAAGAGTCTTGTTGTTCGCCTCCTTCACCGCAGTAGTGGAGTCTTCCGTACCGCCCATTACCGCTTGTCTGCCCTTAGCAGCCTTGTTTCTGTTCTTAATCTGCTCCTGCATCTGAGTGAGCAATCGAACGGTATCGGCACGTTTAGTAGGGTCTTCATTATACTTTCTATCATACCATGCCTGATTTTCTCTCTGTTGCTGGGCAATCATCTGCTCCTGCTTTTTTCTCGCCTTGCGGTTAGCTATACCGCCAGCAATACTGCTTGCAAGCCCAAGCCCAGCACCTATTAATGCACCTATCATATATATGAAAATTAAAATTATTAATAATGGTACAAAGATACTGATACCATCCGAGATTCGTATTTTATCCGTTTATTTAGGTAGGTAAGTTAACGGATAAAGTTTCCGTTTGCCGAATAATTACTATCTTTGCACCAAAATAGTTAAGCCAATGGCAGTAGATAGAAATACAAAAGGTCAGTTCGAGAAAGGTCGGGCAAAGACTGGAGGTAAGAAGAAAGGTTACGAATCTCCTATCAACAAGGAGTTTCGTGAGTTGTGCGCCGACTTTTCTAGAGAGGCATGGGATGATTTCATGACAGCTTGGTATAAGTGCGAGCCGAAGGATAAGGTAGCATCATTCATCAAGATACTAGAGTTTAATTGCCCTAAGCTACAGACCGTCACTCTTGACGATAAGCGTGAGGTTCACAATGCCCTCACCGAGAAGTTGAGACAGATGTCGGAAGAGGAAGGATAAAATGTAATTCATAATAAGAACGTTTGTTTTTTTCATAGGTTTTTGGTTTATAGGTTTTAAGATTGTTAGGATAACGAAATAGGGAATGCGTGAGCACTCCCTATTCTTTTATTCACTATCAGCGACCACCTCTCGCTCTTCTATCCCCAACCATATCCGTCTTGGAACCACGATTCACCGATGATGGCTTATACCTAATTCCTGATTTCGTATGGCTGGCATCCATGCCCTTGCGAGAAGCTGCCCCATACTTCTTATCGTGGGCAGCGTTATGACAAGCCAATTCCCTACGCTTAGCCTTCTGAGCAGGAGAAGACTCGAAACGAGTATCATAACGCTTTTTTCGCTCCCTAGCTGCTGGATGAGTCTGATAATATCTAGCTGATTCTGATACCATAGTTACTCCTCATCTTTATTTTTATCTTCCTTCAACGCATCATCAAGATACTTGTCAAGAGCCTTAATGCACTTATCAGGAATTTTATTAGCATCCTTGTTTTCTTTGAGATAATCAATAGTGCCACCTACTCCATAGATGATAAGCAGATTCTTTGTAGAAGGGAAGAATATACAAATAGTTGCTCCAAACACAAAAGCATATATAGAACGCTTAAACATTCTTTTTATCTTTTCAAAAGGTTCATCATATTCATCACCAACAATAATTGTCCAGATACCTAAACCACATAACACCAAAATAGATAAAAGAACAACAACTTCACCACAACTATGTAAGTTGCCCAAAACACCTAACCAATATAATTCACTCATAATCTTAAATTTTAATTAATATATCTATATCCAATTACACCATAACCATTCATGAATGTGAATCAATGCAGCACCAACTACCAGCGCAATCAATCCTGCACACACACCGAAAATGTCTGCCCATAAATCATCGGCATCCACCTTCTCCTTGCTGACTAACTTATCAATCACCACCTCCTTGAAGATACCTATAACAAATGTAGCCAGAGTAGCGAGCCATAAGTTAGAGGTCAAGAAGAATATCATTTGCACCAGCACCATGCTAACCACGAAATGCAGCACTTTATCCGTCTGCAACCCACAGAGCCAGTTCTTAGGCTTTGTATACAGAGTATTCCATATCTTTCTAATCATAGTCTTTATCTCCAATAAAGTTCACGATGTTCCTTCTTCAACAAATCCCCAGTTCTACACCACCAGTCATTCGGATTCGCTTTAAGATACGCTTCCTCCTCAGGGCAGTACTCTTCATGAGTAAGAATAGGATGAGAGGTAGGCTTGAACTGATGCACACACAGCAAGTCTGCATGATTGCCACCATAAATGCGTGGCGGCATAACATCTTTCGCCTGATGCCACACCTTGTTGAGGTCAATGAGTTCAACCCCATCCAGTTCTTTCAAGACATTATCAATCTTACCCAGCACACGATTCAGGACTTCTGCCCTATCCGTCCCACCCTTAGCAATAAGCCACTGGGCATCACTCAGGGCACTTCTAATCAACATATCCAGTTCCATAAGCCTACCACTTCTTTATCGTTGTATTGATGATAGAATTAGCCAACTCGATAGCATGCTTAGGTTTGAAAAATCGCTTGTTCAAATCATCATGCAACTCTTCTGCCAATTTCCGTATATTAGGGAGCAGATTAAGAATGCGAAGTTTTTCTGATTCGAAATTGGTAACCATAGTAGAATACTTGTTACGCAATTCAATCTCTTTTCGGTTATTATCCTCTTCCAAGTCCTTCGCCTTCTTTTCGTACTCTTTTTGCAGCATTGATTTCATTCCGAGTTGTTCGTTTACTAACTTATTTTTTATGACGTTGAACTCGTTGTCAAGTTTATTCTTCTTGTCGGCATAGGCTTGTTTTTCTAGGTCTCTGTCGTGGATGCTACGATTGACCTCATCTTGCATAGACTGTTCAACCTTCAAGCGAACGTCCTCGAAGTTAACATAAGACTCAGAAGGTTCAAGGGCGTGTCTGTTCTCATCATACGTATCATCCTCTGTTGCCTGATGACAAAACATATCATCATAGAGACTTTTTTTACGGAAGAATCGTTCAATAACAACCGTCTCCTTGCGAAGAATCACCTTTGCACCCTGCTTCAAGGACTCATTCAACTTTTTGAGTTCCTTTACTTGCTCTTCTAATTCTGAGTTGCGCTTACGTATAGCATCATACTCAGACAAATCAACATTTACAACTGCCATATTATATAATTTTTAGTTCGACATTTGTTTGCCAATCACTTAATTACCCAAATATAATTATTTAAAATTTAAATGGATAGATTTTTGATTCCTTTGGATTCTAGGTTCCCCTTAACGCACACGTATGTGAACGCATCAGAAAACCTAAGATGTCATGGATGAGTTCCGTCAACCCCCATCATCTGGTCACTTGATAATTCTACATCAGTTAACCTAAGCAGCATAAGGAGTAGATTCCCCTCCGCTCGTCTTCTGCTATTAGTTCCTACGATTTGCCATGCGGTCTTCCTTGCAATTTATAGACTCGATGAATCGGAAGGTATCTAGCCCATAGTCTTCCATCTTGTCTTGTCTCAAACTCAGGGGAATAAAAAAGAACCCCCGAGTGTTGGTTACGGACAACGACTCAGAGGTTCATATCTTGTAGGCTTGCGCCTTGAAAGGAGGACTACTTTGGTCTGTCAACCGTAACATTGACGATGCAAAGATAGAAACTTTTTCTGAAACCACCAAATGTGAAAAAATATGTAATTCGTTAATCTGTAAGATATTCAGATTTTAGGTATACGCTTGGTATTCAATAGGCATACAAATGATTACAAAGTTAAAGTAGGTTAAAGTATTTTTAGTATTCAAGTTTATTTTGTTACCTTTGTAGCGAGCAAAATAAGTGATTTAGTTTCTTTAACTCTTTTATGTTACTATTTCGTTACTCGATAAAAATAGACCATTTCTAATAGTATTGGTTATCAATAGGTTACAAGGTTCAAACAAGCATTCATAATGTTTTTGTATAATATGAAAAGGGGTGCTTGTGAAAGTACCCCTTTTATGTATAGGTTTACTACATGGCGATGCATTTTGTTCTATGTCACGACGCACAGACTTCTACATCGCCATGTAATTTCAAAGATATCGGGAGTTTTAAAAAAGCCTGTTACTATCTGATTTTAGCACCAAATGACTTGACAAACTTAATCTTCTTGCCTTTTGCGATGATTGGCTTCTTCCATTCACCACCCAAAACACGGATAACAGCCTTCTTGACTACAGGAACCGCATCTACAGCCTTCTGCAAATCCATGAAATTGCCTCGACCTTCTGCAGAGACTACATAATCATAATGGCAGACATGAGACTTCAGCGCTGGCACCTGCTCAGCTACAGCATCAGCAAGCGCACCGGCAACCACACGTGCACCATATACATTATAATGGGTATTATCTTTTTTACCCTTAGGAACCTGCGGATTCTCGCCAGGCATAAACCACATATGTAATTTGCGGCTGCCTTCAATACCCATGCCCGTTTCTATATCGTGGGTAATCTTGGTAGCATCAACAAACGGAACATTCAGCTGCTTTGCTACATTGCGGGGAGCTATCACATAAGCTCCGTGGGTGTCGATAAGCGTATCGCTATTAATCTGTTCCTTTCCATCATATACTTTATTGCGAAGCTTCTCGTCATCATCATTCTTCAATTCTGCAGAATAATAGCAGCGACGAACCACCGCATTGAACAGTACAGGAATGCCACCCTTGGCACGGGTCTCATTTACATATCTGGCAAGGTTTGCATCAAAAGTAGATCCCGGATCAGTATGACGGTCAGACATTGACTTTTCATCATTATGCCCAAACTGGATAAACACATAATCACCTGGCTTTATTCTATCCAAAACCTTTTTCCATCTTCCTTCATTGATAAAGCTCAAAGAAGAACGACCATTAACAGCATGATTGTCAACAATCACCTTGTCATCAAAAAAGCCTTGCAATACCATCCCCCATCCTCGCTCTGGATTATTTCTAAAACCACCTTTCTCGGCAGCAGTAGAATCACCTATTACAAAAATCGTTGTTGTCTTTGTGCTGGATGTCATCAGCAACGCCAGTATGAATACACATAAAATAGCTTTTATTTTTTTCATTTGTCTGTAGTTTTTAGAAGTTACTAAAATTATAGTTAGGCATACACGCTAACACATAAAAAGCTCTCGCCCTTCCGCACTGCATATTCACATATACGAGCACGAGAGGACGAGAAAGAGAGTATTATTTATTTACTTTGGCTATCAATTCCTCGGCAGTAACCAAGGTTTGTTCGCCAGTTTCCATATTCTTAAGCGTAACCTTGCCCTGAGCCATCTCATTCTCACCTGCAAGCACAACAAATGGAATATTCTTGGCATTAGCATAGCTCATCTGCTTCTTCATCTTCGCCTTATCAGGGAAGATTTCGGTACGGATACCGGCTGCACGAGCTGCACTTACTATAGGCAGGCAGTAAGCTGTCTCCTTTTCACCGAAGTTGATAAACAGTATCTGAGTAGAATTTACAGCCTCCTTCGGATAAAGGTCGAGCGCACCTAACACATCATAAATACGGTCAGCACCAAAACTGATACCAACACCGCTCAAACCTGGCAAACCGAAAATGCCGGTAAGGTTGTCGTAACGACCACCACCTGTTATACTTCCCATTGGAGTATCAAGCGCTTTCACCTCGAAGATTGCACCTGTATAATAGTTCAAGCCACGAGCCAGGGTGAGATCCAGTTCTATCTCGTTGTTCAAGCCAAGAGTCTTCAAGGTATCGAGGATAAACTTGGTTTCCTCTACACCCTTCAAACCAACTTCTGAACCTTCGAGAACCTTCGCTATCACTTCAAGTTTCTCATCATTAGTTCCTGACAATGAGATGATTGGCTGCAACTTCTCAATGGCATCTTCAGAAATGCCGTCATTGCGCAACTCTTCGTTTACATTGTCAAGTCCGATTTTATCAAGCTTATCGATGGCCACTGTGATATCTACAATCTTCTCAGCCTCGCCGATAACCTCTGCAATACCGGTAAGAATCTTGCGGTTATTAATCTTGATGCATACACGAACACCAAACTTAGTGAACACGGTATCAACAATCTGCATCAATTCGACCTCGTTCAGGAGAGAATCAGAGCCAACCACATCAGCATCACACTGATAGAACTCACGGTAACGTCCCTTCTGAGGGCGGTCTGCACGCCATACTGGCTGAATCTGATAACGTTTGAAAGGCATCTGCAACTCCTCGCGGTGCTGCACTACATAACGTGCGAAAGGAACGGTCAAGTCATAACGAAGACCCTTCTCACAAAGTTTCGCTGCTAATTTGAGTGATCCGAGAGAATGAATATCCTCATCGCTCACCTTATTCATATAGTCGCCTGAATTCAATATCTTAAAAAGCAGTTTATCACCCTCTTCACCATACTTGCCCATCAAAGTCTGAAGGGTTTCCATGGCAGGGGTTTCAATCTGCTGGAATCCATAAAGAGCATACACTTCCTTGATGGTGTTGAAGATGTAGTTGCGTTTCGCCATCTCAACAGGACCAAAATCTCTCGTGCCCTTTGGTATACTTGGTTTCTGAGCCATTTATTAATGTTTAATATGAATGTTAAATGTTTAATGTCTAGCGCCATGTAAACCCCTCAAAGTAAACATTAAACACTAAACATTAAACACTATATAATTTACTTGCGTACAATAGTCTGAGCACGGTCTGGACCGATAGAAATGATACCGATCTTAGTCTCAAGGAACTCTTCTACGAAAGCAATATAATCCTTGAACTCCTGTGGGAACTGATCTTCAGATGTGAACTTAGTCATATCTGTCTTCCAGCCCTTGAACTCCTTGTAAACAGGTTCTACATCATCGATTTCGTATGGGAAATCTGTTGTAACAGAACCATCCTTCAACTTATATGCCACGCATGCCTTGATGGTATCAAAGCCATCGAGCACGTCGCTCTTCATCATGATAAGCTCGGTAACACCATTCACCATGACAGAATACTTGAGCTGTACAAGATCGCACCAGCCACAACGACGCTCACGACCGGTAACAGCACCATACTCATGACCGAGGTCACGAATCTTGGCACCCGTCTCATCGAAAAGCTCTGTAGGGAATGGACCTGCACCAACACGTGTACAGTAAGCCTTCATGATACCATAAACATTGCCGATGCGGTTAGGGCCGACACCCAAACCTATGCAGGCACCTGCACAGATAGTATTAGAAGAAGTAACGAATGGATAAGAACCGAAATCAACATCGAGCATAGTACCCTGAGCACCCTCGCAGAGGATATCCTTACCAGAACGGAGCACCTTATTGATTTCTACCTCGCTATCAATAAGTTTAAACTGCTTCAAGTATTCGATGCCCTCCATCCAGGTCTTCTCAACCTCTGTAATATCGAAGTCGGTATAACCGAGACTTGCGATGGTTTTGAGATGAGCAGCCTTGTGAGCAGCATACTTCTCCTCGAAATTGTCAAGGATATCGCCTACGCGAAGACCGGTACGGCTAACCTTGTCAGTATAAGTAGGACCGATACCCTTACCAGTAGTACCTACCTTGTTCTTTCCCTTAGAAGCCTCGATAGCAGCATCGAGTACACGGTGAGTAGGCATGATGAGATGTGCCTTCTTAGAGATGTAAAGACGGCTCTTCAAATCATGACCGCTCTTCTCAAGATCCTTAGCCTCACCCATAAAGAGGTCTGGAGCCAAAACCACACCATTGCCGATGATGTTCACCTTACCACCCTGGAAAATACCAGAAGGGATAGAGCGAAGCACATACTTCTCGCCCTCAAACTCCAATGTATGTCCAGCATTAGGACCACCCTGGAAACGAGCAATGACATCATACTTAGGGGTCAACACGTCAACCACCTTACCTTTACCTTCATCGCCCCACTGCAAACCCAGCAGGACATCTACTTTACCTGTGTTCATTTTTTATCTTTTTATCTTGATACTTATTCTTTTTTGCGTTTGCGAGTCATCTTGCTTTGACAGCCGCTGCATACACCATAGATGTAAAGAGCATAAGCATCTTTACGAAAGCGCTGCATCCTGATATCCTTCACAGCAGCCGTAACCTGCGGTGCTACAATTTCGGTTACCTTGCCACAAATCGTGCAAACCTGATGCACATGATTGTCCTCGCTATAACTGGCCTCATACTTGGTGCCGTCTGCCAGACTGTGCTTTACCACAAGCCTTAGTTCCAGGAACAGATGCAATGTGTTATAAAGCGTAGCCCTGCTAACGCGAAAATTCTTTTTCAGTAGCTCTCTGCCCAAATCTTCTATCGAGAAATGCTCTCCCATAGAATAAATGGTGTCGAGGATAGTGGAACGCTCCGGAGTGCGCCGGTGATGATTGCTCTCCATATAATTGTCCAAAACCTCATGAGCTTTTGCTAAAATTTCTTCACTCATAATCCTTGTTAGTTACATAAAACGCACAAAGATACTCATTATCTACGACATAGAACAATATTTAATTTTAAAAAATCTAAATTCGCCTCAATTCCTCATAGATACGCTGAACCGGAAGCCCCATCACATTAAAATAACTCCCCTTCAACCCCGTACAACCTATGTAGCCAATCCATTCCTGAATACCATAGGCGCCAGCTTTGTCAAACGGCTGATAATGATTTATATAATAACTGATTTCATCATCAGAAAGCGGTTTGAACGTCACTTCTGTTGTTACTGAAAAGGAACGCTGCTTATGCTGGGTAGTAAGACAAACACCTGTAACTACATGATGCGTCTTTCCGCTCAACATCTTCAGCATTCGTCTGGCATCTTCTGCATCACGAGGCTTCCCGAGAATGACTCCCTTTCCTTCCTGGTCATTCTGTTCGCCAGCTGTTGGCGCAATCACAACCGTATCTGCTGTAAGAATCAAAGTTTCTGACTCGTCCAACTCTTCAACACTATTATTTCCGTTCAAAAGCGGACGATAAACCTCAGCCTTTTTCTTGCAGATGAATTCTGCCACCTGATAAGCATCGAGGTCAGCAGGATAACTTTCATCAATACCACTAATCACCTTCACCTCAAAAGGAATATCCAAACCTGCCAGAAGTTCCTTGCGACGAGGCGAATTACTCGCCAAAATGATCTTATAATTCATCTATTTTAAACCTTATTACTTTGAACTTTATGATTAAAATTCAGTTGCAAACTTTCTACTATAAACTATCAACTTTCAACTATTAACTAAATTCTACCAGCCAAACGCCTTAGCATCAGAAAGCCATAAACCCTTGGCTCTCAGTACCTGTTCTACGACATCACGTCCCACGCCATCACCTCCGTTACAAGCCGAGATATAAGTAGAAATTTCTTTAATATCAGAGCATGCATCTGCTGGGCAACATGGACATCCGCAACGACGCATAATCTCATAATCAGGAATATCATCACCTACATATATTATTTCCTCATCTGTAATTGAATATTTCTGCTTGAACTCCTCATAAGTCTTTATCTTTACAGAACACCCCATAAAGATATCCTCTACACCAAGATTTTCATAGCGTACCTGTATGGCATGAGAATTACCGCCTGTCAGAATTACGATACGAACACCTTTCTTCTGAGCCAACTGAATGGCATAGCCATCTTTGATATTAACAGTACGCAAAGGTTCGCCGGCACTGGAAAGCGTGATGGTCTGTCTTGACAGCACTCCATCAACATCAAAGATGATTGCTTTTATTTTATTTAAATCGTAATTTATCATATTTATTTCTGTTTTTAGAACTTAAATTCCTAACTGCAAACTTAAACCGACAACCGTTTCATTTCTTGAAGTTGAATATGCTTTTGCTCATCATTTCATAAATCTGCTGTAGTTCTGGTTGTTTTTCAAGAAGTTGCATTTGTTTCTCCATTACGTTCCGATCATCACGAATAGCCGGTCCTGTCTGCACTTCAGCTGCCGAATGCGAAGAAGCCTTGTCCATAGTTTCCATAACCAGAGGACGAAGAACACTGCCAGGAATGTGATGATTTTCCAGAATCTGCTGACCTATAGCTACGCAATGATTCGCAAAATTACAAGCAAAAACAGCTGACAGGTGCAGATACTTACGATTATCAGAATCCAATTCATAGACACTACGAGAAATCTGTTCTGCCAACCTCTTCAGGAAAGAAGTTTCGAAAGCACCACATCCCTCAATGAAAATAGGAATATTTTCGAATGCAACCTTTTTATCTTTCGTAAATGTCTGCATCGGATAAAATACGCCATAATGACGGGCATAATCTTTGAAAACATCCATCGGCATGGAACCAGCTGTATGAACAAACATCTTATCTTCTCTTCCTTTGCACAGTTCAGGAATAAGCATTTCAAGCGCATCATCCTTCACTGAAACGATGTACAAATCTGCATCACAGACCACCTTACTCATCTCATTGACAGGCTCACAATTCACCTTCTCAGCCAATAGAGAGGCCGACTCCCTAGTTCTACTGAAAACTTGCACAATCTGATGTTCTGATTGCGATATTTCGAGCGCAAGATTGGTAGCAAGATTACCTGCCCCAATAAACACTATTTTCATACGTAATTTTGTTTAAAGTTCTACTTTTTATGCAAAAATACTAAAAAATAACGATAGAGAAGCCCTTTTTCTTGCTTTTTTATGATAAATTTATTATTTTTGCCTTCGTGAGAAAATATGAAGTAGAAATATATGGTAAACTGGAAGAAATGCCGCATTTATTGGAAGGCGACTTTTTTCATAGCTTGGAGCTTTTTCAGATTCTTGAAAAAACACCCGGCATAACCCCTTTTATGGCTGTCGCCACACAGGAGAACAAGGTGGTAGGACAAATGCTCGTCATCCTCTATCACCGCAAATCTTTATTTCCACCTTATTTATATACGCACGCGCACGCGTATGGAGAGGGATTTTATGCACCCGATGCTGAACAGAATGCTATTTTCCCATTGTTACTCCGCAGCATAACTATCCACTTACACAAACGACTCTGCTTTTACATCGAGTTCTCCCGAATGAGCAAAAAGATGCTGGGTTACCGGGAATTCAGAAAATTGGGCTATGTACCTATTGCCTGGCAAGAGATACATAACTCCCTACACAGCAAACTTCCCCAAGAGCGACTCTCAGACAAACAAATTGCTATGATTGAAAAAATGAAGAAAAAGGGAATAAGTTGTAGAGAGGCAACTTCACCCGAAGACATCCATCGTTATCACCAGTTGCTCAAAAATTATTATCGGCTGAAAATTCGCCGTTTTGTTCCTGACGAAACATTCTTTCAGAAACTGAGTACAAGTAGTAATGCCAGAAACGTCATCATCACCTATAAGGACAAAGTGATTGGCGGCTATACCTGCATCTACAACCAAGGCAATGCCTTTCTTTGGTTTTCTGCATTCAAGAGAAAGACTTACATCCATCTGCATCCGGACACAATGACCATCTGGCAAGCACTCTCTGATGCACAGGAGCAGGATGCCCAACACCTCCACTTTATGGACGCAGGACTTCCGCTTAAGAATAATCTCTACCGTGAATTCATTCTCGGTTTCGGAGGCAAACCTGTTACCAAGTTTCGCTGGTTCCGCTTCTATCCAAAAGTTATAAACCTGCTCCTCCACTGGCTATACAAGGATTAAGAAAAAGAGGTTCCGTGAGCCTATATAAAGCATCTCCGAAACCTCTTTCTCTTTTTAAAGCGTAATTACACATACGCTCAAAAAGTACACTTTGTATATTAAAGCCAACGCCTCTACTCTTTCAAAGCACGGTCTAGCTGCTCCAAGCCGCGCTCTGTACAGAATCCACGAATCAGGCACAAAATATAATTGTCGTATATCTCCTGCATCGAATGAACACGATAGAGCTGATGATGCATGATTTCCTCCATCATTACATGTCCGATGTCCATAACAACATTGAAGTCTACATCCTTACGGAAAAGCCCCTCCTTGACACCAGCCTCAAAGAAACGTACACTCTCCTCCCGTTCATGAGCATGATTTTCCTGGAAGAATTTCACTACACGAGGCATCTTATGAACCTCCTCATAAAAAAGAACGCCCACCATCCCATTGCGCTCCATCTGCAATTTATAGACATAGCTGATAATATCTATCACATTCTTCGCTTGGGTCTTGGCGAAATTCTCTAACTTCGAACGATTTTCTTCTAGCTGACGCATCATACCAGCAAGCAACAATTCTTCTTTGTCACCGAAAATCTCGTACACAGTTCTCTTAGACACATGAAGTCCCTGTGAGATTTCATCCATCTTGACAGCTTTTACCCCACGCTTATAGAATTCAGGCATCGCATAAGAGATGATTCTGTCTTTCAGTTCTTGTCTATATTGATTGATTTCTGCCATTTTACTTGTTTGAAGACTATTTTTGTGCAAAGATACAAAAAAAATCAAAAAACCATTCTTTTTTACTAAGTTTTTTTGTACCTTTGCACAAACTTTTAAATTTCGTGCGAAAAATCCACGAATATGAAAGAAAAATAAACTTTAAACCAATATATTGTTATGGTAAAAATTACAAAAGAGGCGGCTTTAAGTTATCACGAGACTGGCCGTCCTGGCAAGATTGAGGTTAAGCCAACAAAACCTTATCACACACAAACGGATCTGAGCCTTGCTTATTCTCCTGGCGTGGCATTCCCATGTCTTGAGATTCAGCAGAACCCAGACGATGCATACAAGTATACTGACAAGGGTAACCTGGTTGCTGTTATCAGTAATGGTACAGCAGTGCTCGGACTTGGCGATATCGGTGCCATGAGCGGAAAGCCAGTGATGGAAGGTAAGGGATTGCTTTTCAAGATTTACGGTGGTGTGGATGTCTTCGATATCGAAATCGATGAAAAAGACCCAGAAAAGTTCTGTGAAACCGTAGAGAAAATCGCTCCTACATTTGGTGGAATCAACTTGGAGGACATCAAGGCACCTCAGTGTTTTTACATCGAGGAACGCCTGAAAAAAACACTCGATATCCCTGTAATGCACGATGACCAGCATGGTACTGCTATCATCTCTGCTGCAGGTTTGAAGAACGCTCTTGAGGTAGCAGGAAAGAACATTGCCGATGTGAAGATTGTCGTAAATGGTGCTGGTGCAGCTGCTATCAGCTGTACAAAACTCTATGTAGCACTTGGTGCACAGGTAAAGAACATCGTTATGCTCGACTCTAAGGGTGTCATTACCAGCGACCGCGAAAATCTGACAGAGCAGAAAAAGCTCTTTGCAACAGACCGCCGCGATGTCCATACACTCGAAGAGGCTGTGAAAGGCGCCGATGTATTCGTAGGACTCAGCAAGGGTAACGTGCTCTCCAAGGATATGATTCGCTCTATGGCAGACAACCCTATCGTTTTCGCTCTTGCCAATCCAGTACCTGAGATCAGCTACGAGGACGCTATGGACAGCCGCCCTGACGTATTGATGTCAACTGGCCGTTCAGATTATCCTAACCAGATTAACAATGTAATCGGTTTCCCATACATCTTCCGTGGTGCACTCGATGTTCACGCCCGTGCTATCAACGAAGAAATGAAGATGGCTGCTGTTCATGCAATTGCCGATTTGGCTAAGCAGCCGGTTCCTGATGTAGTAAACGATGTTTACCACGTTAACGACCTTACATTCGGTCCTAAATACTTCATTCCGAAACCTGTAGATCCACGTTTGATAACAGAAGTTTCTGCTGCCGTAGCTAAGGCTGCAATGGAAAGTGGTGTGGCTCGCACCCCTATCACAGACTGGGAGAAGTACAAGCAGGATTTGCGCCAGCTGCTTGGTCAGGAGACCAAACTGACCCGCAAGCTCCACGATACAGCGCGCCTTCACCCACAGCGTGTAGTATTCGCTGAAGGTGGCAACCCAACTATGCTGAAGGCTGCAGTCCAGGCAAAGCAAGAGGGTATCTGCCAGCCAATCCTGTTGGGTAACCCTGACCGTCTGAACCGTGTAGCTAGCCGTTTGAAGCTTGACCTTTCAGATATTGAGATTGTAGATATGCGTGCCGATAACGAACAGGGCCGCCGTGCTAAGTTTGCCAAGCATCTGGCAGAGAAGCGTGCTCGCGAGGGCTACAGTTTCGAGGAAGCTTATGATAAAATGTACGAGCGCAACTACTTCGGTATGTCAATGGTAGAACAGGGTGATGCTGACGCATTCATCACTGGTCTTTACACAAAGTACAGCAATACTATTAAGGTGGCAAAAGATGTAATTGGAATCCGTGAGCCATATAAGACTTTCGGTACCATGCATATCCTTAACACCCAGAAGGGTATTTATTATATCGCAGATACGCTCATCAACCGCCACCCAGACGAAGATGTTCTGATTGATGTTGCCAAGCTGTCTGCAGGTACAGTGAAGTTCTTCAACGAAGAGCCGGTTATGGCCATGTTAAGCTACTCTAACTTCGGTACAGACAATATTGGCTCACCTGTAAAGGTAAAGAAAGCCGTTGCTGAGATGCAGAAGGAGTTCCCAGAACTCGCTATCGATGGTGAGATGCAGGTAAACTATGCACTCAACAAGGATCTGCGCGACGAGAAGTACCCATTCTCTCGTCTCAAGGGCAAAGACGTCAACACTTTGGTGTTCCCTAACTTGAGTAGCGCCAATGGTGCATACAAACTTCTCCAGGGTTTGAATCCTGAAGCAGAGATTATCGGCCCTATCCAGATGGGATTGAATAAGCCTATCCACTTCACTGACTCAGAAAGTAGTGTACAGGATATCGTAAACATCACAGCAGTAGCTGTCATTGATGCTTACGTAGAGAAAATCAAGAAGCAGAAGTAATCACTTCTTTTTCCTGATTCGAACAAACAGAATAAGATAATAGTATTTTCCATAAACAGGTTGGCACTTCTGCGCCAACCTGTTTTTATTTTCTCTACTTCACTACTCGTCTCGGAAGTTCGTCTCTTTATACTTTTGAAGATATCCAAACAAAAACAAAAAGACAACAGAATTGCAATCGATTACACAGTCTTTATTACTAAAATAAGTTAATTTATGCCCTTGTGCGCCCACACAATTAAATTACGACAAAAATAATCAAATAAATATTTGGTGATTTGAAAAAAATCGTGTATCTTTGCAGCCAGTTATCCTGAAAACAATCTTTTTACCTTAATGGAAACTAATACCTATTGAAGATTTGGAGCGGTAGCCTGTGAAGGTCATCGCTTTTTTCTTTTTATACACCTCCTCCATCAAATAGCATATAGCATATATTGTTCCCAAGAAGAAAGAATACAATTAAAAGGTAATATCACTTGAGTCGGAAGACTTGCTGACTGCAGTCAGCAGACCTGCCGACTATAGTGAGCAGACCTGCTGACTAGGCTCAGCAGAGCTGCTGACACTAGTCATAACTTTAGCGAAGGTATCTTCTTGAACCAGAGAAGTCGTATCCTTAAACCTAAGGAGACATCTCCTTGAACCAGAGAAGACATATCATTGAGCCAAAGGAGCCATATCATTGAACCTAAGGAAGTATATTATTGAACCCAATAAAGAACATTATACTATTCACGAGTCCCTTATCTGGTAGCAAATAATCGGTATTCTTATAAAAAACAGGCTTTTCTGTTAAATCTTTCTAAAAAGCAATCTTTATTTCCCCAACATTTTGTTCATATCAAAGATAATTTGTAATTTTGCATCCCGAATGCTCATGGATTGGGCAAATGTTACAGAAAAGTTTAGTTCGAAGGGGCTCAAAGAAGATCCGGCACAATGCAGGACGCCTCCCGAAGAAACCCGTTTATATAATTAATTTAATGTACGCAATTGTAGAAATTAACGGTCAGCAGTTCAAGGCTGAGGAGGGCAAGAAGCTCTTCGTACATCACATCAAGGATGTTGAGGCAGGTCAGACTGTTGAGTTCGACAAGGTTTTGCTCGTTGACAAGGACGGCGCAATCACTGTCGGTGCACCAGCTGTAGAGGGTGCAAAAGTAGTAGTAGAAGTAGTGAACCCACTCGTAAAGGGTGACAAGGTTATCGTCTTCAAGATGAAGCGCCGCAAGGACTATCGCAAGAAGAACGGTCACCGTGCACAGTTCACTGAGGTATCAATCAAATCTGTAATCGCTTAAAATTAGGAGGAATTAGAAAATGGCACATAAGAAAGGTGTTGGTAGTTCTAAGAACGGCCGTGAATCAGCTTCACAAAGATTAGGCGTTAAGATCTGGGGTGGTCAGAGCATCATCGCAGGTAACATCATCGTTCGCCAGCGTGGTAACAAGCACTTCCCAGGTGAGAATGTAGCTCAGGGTAAGGATGATACATTGTATGCTTTGGCAGATGGTATCGTTTACTTCCACAAGGGCCGCAAGGACAAGAGTACAGTTTCTGTTCTCTCTCCAGAGGTTTACGCTGAGAAGACTAAGAAAGCTGACGCTTAAATTTTAAAGTTTTAGAAAAAACTATTCCAAACAAACAACATAGAAGCCTGCTCATACCTAGAGCAGGCTTTCTTCGTTTATATAAGTTTTTAGGCAAGGATTACACCACACCCCCTTTCTCTAAGCTCCTTAACCCTGTAAAACCACAAAAAAAACTTTAATTCTACCCTTCCCTGTAAAAAAGTCAGCAATTTTTTACGCTATCACAAATATTTTTTGTACTTTTGCCTACAAATAGTAAATTATTTAATTAAAAGACATTTTATGCTTACACTTAAACTTATCAGTGAGGAAACTGAACGTGTAGTTAAGGGTCTCGAAAAGAAGCATTTTCCAAATGCTCGTGAGGCCGTAGAGAAAGTTTTGGAGTACGACAAGATTCGTCGTGAAGCTCAGCAGAAGTTGGATAACAACAAGCAGCAGGCTAACCAGTTTGCTAAGCAGATTGGTGCCCTTATGAAGGAAGGTAAGAAAGAGGAAGCTGAGAGCGCAAAGGCTCAGGTAGCTATGCTCAAGGCAGACGCTAAGGCTCTTGAAGAGATCATGGAGAAAGCACAGAACGATATGACCAACCAGTTGCTCGAAATTCCTAACATCCCTTGCGATCAGGTTCCTGAAGGTAAGGACGCAGCCGACAACGTTGTTGTGAAAGAAGGCGGCGAAAAGCCAAACCTCGGCGAGGATGCTCTCTGCCATTGGGATCTCTTGAAGAAGTATAATCTTGTAGACTTCGACCTCGGCGTTAAAATTACTGGCGCAGGTTTCCCTGTATATATCGGCAAGATGGCTCGTTTCCAGCGTGCGCTTGAGGCATTCTTCCTCGATGAGGCTCGCAAGAGCGGATATCTGGAGATTCAGCCTCCTTACGTAGTAAACGAGGACTCTGGTCGTGGTACCGGTCAGTTGCCAGACAAGGAAGGTCAGATGTATCATGCTAATCTGGATAATCTCTTCCTCATCCCTACTGCTGAGGTTCCTGTAACCAACATCTTCCGCGATGTTATTCTCGATGAGAAAGATCTCCCTATCAAGCGTTGTGCTTACTCAGCTTGTTTCCGTCGTGAAGCAGGTAGCTATGGTAAGGATGTTCGCGGTTTGAACCGCCTGCACCAGTTCGACAAGGTAGAGATTGTTCGCATCGATAAGCCAGGTCACTCTTACGAGAGTTTGAATGAGATGCTCGACCATGTTGAAGGTCTTTTGAAGAAGTTGGAATTGCCATACCATATCCTCCGTCTCTGCGGTGGTGACATGAGCTTCACCTCTTCTATCTGCTACGACTTCGAGACATGGAGTGCTGCACAGGGTCGCTGGTTGGAAGTTTCATCAGTATCTAACTTCGAGAGCTATCAGGCTAACCGTCTCCACTGCCGCTATCGCCATACAGATGACAAGAAGATTGAACTTTGCCACACATTGAATGGTTCAGCTCTTGCCTTGCCACGTATCGTAGCAACCATCTTGGAGAACAATCAGACCCCAGAAGGAATCCGCGTACCTAAGGTATTGGTTCCATACTGCGGTTTCGAGATGCTTGATGACAAAAATTTCGATTAATTTGAAGTATCGGTAAGACTTTCAGTTTTTCTCGATTATACAAAACATTCGAAAAACAAAAATAACATATATTGTACGAGGATAACTTCGACTGCCACAAAGGTAGCCGATGTTATCCTTTTGCATTTTTATGTACCATGAAGCAAACTCTAAACAGCTAACCAGAAATTAATATATCAGCATTAAGAAATTTAATAGCCAATGAACAAGATTATCAAGAAAGTACAATACTCAGAGAAAGTATTCCGCTTCGATGTAGAAGCACCACTTATAGCCAAGAGCCGAAAGGCAGGTAACTTTGTTATCATCCGTGTAGACAACAACAGCGAGCGCATGCCGCTGACCATCGCTGATGCTGACATTGAGAAAGGAACCATCACACTGGTTGTGCAGAAGGTAGGTCTTTCATCTACCAAACTCTGTGCATTGAATGAAGGCGATGAGATTCACGACGTGGTGGGACCACTTGGAAATCCTACACATATCGAGAACTTCGGAACTGTCATTTGTGCCGGAGGTGGTGTAGGCGTAGCTCCTATGCTCCCTATCATCAAGGCACTGAAAGCCGCAGGAAACAGAGTCCTTTCCGTAATTGCGGGTAGGAACAAAGACCTCGTGATTATGGAAGATGAAGTGCGTGCATCTAGCGATGAGCTCATCATCATGACCGATGACGGAAGTTACGGCGAGAAGGGTGTTGTAACCGTAGGAATCGAGAAGTTTATCAATCAGGAACATATCGATAAGGTTTTCGCCATCGGTCCTCCTATCATGATGAAGTTCTGCTGTCTCCTGACCCAGAAATATAATCTTTCCACAGACGTTTCGCTCAATACCATCATGGTGGATGGAACCGGTATGTGCGGTGCCTGCCGCCTGACCATCGGTGGCAAGACCAAGTTTGTCTGCATCGACGGTCCTGAGTTTGACGGCGCCCAGGTAGATTGGGACGAGATGTTCAAGCGCATGGGCACTTTCAAGGATGTTGAACGCGAAGAGATGGAACACTTCGAAGAGCACCTTGCAACTGTAGACGCAGGAAAGAAGAAAGAAACTACGGATGTAACCATGGACGTAGAACCTACAGATGCGAGCATCGAAGAGTTGACCGACCGTAACGCTGAGTGGCGCAAGGAGTTACGCGCTTCGATGAAAGCAAAAGAACGTACAGCTATAGAGCGCGTAAAGATGCCAGAACTTGACCCTCTTTATCGTGCCACAACCCGTACGGAAGAGGTAAATATCGGTTTAACCAAGGAAATGGCTTTGACCGAAGCCAAGCGCTGTCTCGACTGTCCTAAGCCTACCTGTATGGAAGGTTGTCCGGTAAGTATCAACATTCCTTCCTTCATCAAGAATATTGAGCGGGGCCAGTTCCTTGCCGCAGCCAAGGTTTTAAAGAACACCTCTGCCCTACCAGCCGTTTGCGGACGAGTTTGCCCACAGGAAAAGCAATGTGAAAGCAAGTGTGTACATCTCAAGATGAACGAGCCTGCTGTAGCTATCGGATACCTGGAGCGTTTTGCTGCCGATTACGAACGCCAGAGTGGAAACATCTCTGTACCAAAGTGCGATGAACCTAATGGCATCAAGATAGCCGTAGTTGGTTCAGGACCTTCCGGATTGAGTTTTGCAGGCGATATGGCAAAGAAGGGATTCGACGTTACCGTCTTTGAAGCATTACACGAGATTGGCGGTGTATTGAAATATGGTATTCCTGAATTCCGTTTGCCTAATGCTATCGTAGATGTAGAGATTGAGAATCTTCAGAAGATGGGCGTAAAGTTTATTACAGACTGCATCGTAGGCAAGACCATTTCCGTAAAAGATCTGGAAGAACAAGGATTCAAGGGAATCTTCGTTGGTTCAGGTGCGGGTCTGCCAAACTTCATGAATATTCCTGGAGAGAATGCCTTGAACATCATGTCTTCTAACGAATATCTTACCCGTGTAAACCTGATGGATGCAGCCAATCCTCATAGCGACACCCCTATCAACTTGGGCAAGAAGGTGGTTGTTGTAGGCGGCGGAAATACAGCTATGGACAGTTGCCGTACTGCAAAACGACTCGGAGCAGACGTAACCTTGGTATATCGCCGTTCGGAGGCAGAAATGCCTGCCCGACTCGAAGAGGTGAAGCATGCCAAGGAAGAAGGAATCAATTTCTTTACATTACACAATCCTAAAGAATATGAGGCAGACGATAAGGGCGCAGTAAAGGCTGTAGTTCTCGATGTGATGAAGCTTGGCGAACCTGATGCCAGCGGCCGTCGTCGTCCAGAAGCTACAGGAGAGACCATCACGTTGGAGTGCGACCAGGTAATTGTTGCCGTAGGAGTAAGTCCTAATCCACTCGTTCCACAGAGTATCGAAGGACTGGAACTCGGCCGGAAGAACACCATTGCCGTAAACGACCAGATGCAGAGTTCCATCGAAGAAATCTACGCTGGCGGCGATATCGTACGAGGAGGAGCCACAGTAATCCTTGCCATGGGAGACGGCAGAAAGGCCGCTCTCAATATGAGCGAAAAATTATTGAATAAATAAGAAAAAACGGGAAACAATAAAAGGGCAGCCATGCATCACGCAGACTGCCCTTTCCTTTTCTCGTATGTAATGTTATAAAATAAAATGTAGTTCGTACATATATTTATTAATAATTGGACTCAAACACTATTTCAGATTAATACGGAGTCCGAACTGGAGATTAAAATTCCACTTCTTATCTTTAAACGTATTTTCTATTTCGCTGCCATTATCAAAATAATATTTTGCACCTGGCTCAATATAGAAGCCCACTTGTGGTGTAACATCATACTGTGCACCAAGCGAAGCCTTACCCGAGAACTGAACGCCATCACGCTTCACATCCTCTTTTTGACCAGAAACCTTTGTATCATTCTTTACATTGAAATCGGCTTCTCCACCCGCCATTACGTATGCATGAAAGCCTCCCGTGCTCCAAACCTCATAGTTTAAACCAAGTGGAACACCCACATAATGCAAAACCTGATGTGTATCAAATTCTGAAACACCATAAGATTTGAAATCAGAAGCAACACGCGTATAAACGACACCGGTACTCAAAGACAAGCGAGGCGCAAGTCCGATACCAACCTGAGCACCTATAGCCAAAGGAGCATGATGTTTCGCTTCAACATATTTCGGTATTGCATATCTTAAAGGAGAAGCAGCAGCCAGGAAAACACCATGATCAGCAAAGCCGCCACCAGCAAGAGGATCTGAAGACGCATACATGCCGTTTGACATTCCATCACTGCCAGAGCCCAGACTTACATTCTCTGCATACAGGTTCATGGTCCAGTTCTGTTCATACTTGTCCTTATAACTGCGTTCAAAATGACCATCCTGCGCCCTGCCTGCATAAAGCTTCTGCCCACCATCTGCTTCCAACGGCTTGGTTGCATGATTAGAAGAAACGGCCATCTGTTTTTCAGAATCCTCATTTTGCTTTTGCAAAACAGATAATTCCCGACCATTTACCTCTGCATTAACAGACTGTTCTGGCATTTCTACCTCTGCTGCAAGCATTACTTCATTATCAGCAGCAACAGTCCGCTCCCGGAAAGAGACAGAAGATTTACTATGGTTCAAATGACGCCCCGATGAATGGCGATTCACCTGATGTGCAGATGCATTGTTTTCAGCAAGCAAGATAGCATTTTTACTTCCTGACGATTGTGCTTCTGCACGGACAGCAGAAGAAGTCCTGCTTGAACCTGATGCTGTAGAGAAAGAACTCTGAACAGCTAAGTTAGCCTGTCCCGGTTCATCATCATGCAGATAAACATAACTGCCTCCTACTCCCAATAAAGCAATAGCTGCAGCTACTGACCATCTTTTCAAGACAACATAACGAGCCCGTGGGGTCTTTTTTACATCAGTTTCCTCATCACCAACCTTTTTAGACTGAGCAAGCGATTGTTCTATCTCAGCCCACATGTCGTGGCTGACAGGCTCTTGGTAGTCTGCCAACTGATCTCGAAGTTTATTTGTCCAATCGTTACTCATTACTTTTCTCGTTTATATGATTCAACTCTTTATTATTTCTACAATCTGCCTGGCTCAGATAATCTTTCACCTTTTTGCCCAACAGCTTTTTCGCCCGCAAATATTGTGAAGCAGAACTGCTTTCTTTGATGCCTAACAGCTGTGCAATTTCTTTATGGCTTTTCTGTTCAAAAACAAACATGTTAAGAACCAGTCTGTACCCATCAGGCAATTCTCCTATCATTCTTGTCAGTTCTGCAGGCGGAACTCTTTCTACTTCAGGCTCTTCATCCTCAATATCATCGGGAACTTCGTCCACGATAGTGAAGCGCTTTTGCTGCCTTACAAAGTTGACAGCTTCATTTGTCACTATCCGCAAGAGCCAAGCCTGAAGAGCGCCCTCACCCCGATATTCAAACTTTGAAATGCCGGAAAAGACTTTTATAAAACTATCTTGCACTACATCTTCAGCATCATCGCGCATAGGGACATACCTCAGCGCTACGGCCATGGCATACCCCACATAGCGTTCGTACAATCTGTGCATGGCTGCCCGACTGCCGCTATTGATGTCGTCTAAGAGTTTCTTTTCCGATTCCAATTTCAAATCCTTTTTAAAGATTAAACGATATAAAGAGAAAACCTTGCATCAAAAATGAACTTTTTTTTGATGCAAGGCACTTTTTTATATTTCTACATTATTCTATAGAGAACACTTTACCTTCCTGAGTAAGATAACTTTCCGTAAACACCTCTTTAGCTTCATTCAACAATACCTCTTCATTATTATATCTTGCACTATAATGTCCCAGAAGAAGTTTGCCTACACCCGCATTTCTGGCTATAGTTGCTGCCTGTCGGGCCGTACTGTGATAATAGAGTTTAGCCCTGTCCCCATTCTCCGAAGTATAGGTGCTCTCATGATAAAGCACCGTAACCCCCTTTACCTTTTCTGCCAACCCCGGAACAAACCGGGTATCACTGCAATAAGCATAACTGCGGGGAGTAGCGGCAGGCATTACCAATCTGGCATTAGGTATTACATCCCCCTCCTTCGTTGTCCAGTCAGCTCCATTCTTGATGTTATTAATTTGGCTTACAGGAATCTCGTAATAATCTATCATATCACGACGGATATGAGGCAATGTCGGTTTCTCTCTGAAAATGTAACCACAACAAGGCACACGATGCTGCAGAGGAACGGTTTCTACGGTTACAGAATGATCTTCATATACTACTTGCGACTTCTCGGTATCTACAGGAACAAATTCTATTTCATATTCCATTCCCTGCATGAAAAAATCAATCTGACGCTTAAATAAATCTCCGTAACTTTCTGGTGCATATACCTTTAACTTAGCCGTTCTGCCCAGCATGCCTAAGGTAGAAAGAAGTCCCAGCAAGCCAAAGCAATGGTCACCATGAAGATGCGAAATAAAGATAGCATTTATCTTAGCAAAGTGAACATGAGTGCGACGGAACTGCATCTGGGCACCCTCTCCACAATCCATCATAAAGCATTTGCCACGCATCTCAATAATCTGGGCCGAGGCACTATGCTGAAGGGTGGGCAAAGCACTGCCACACCCCAATATATGTACTTTAAATGGTTCCAAAACTAAATCATAAATTACAGGTTCAACATGATGACCTTACTCTTGGCGCTTGAAAACAAAGATACCCTGAGTATTCTCCAACATAAGACTGTCAGAACCCAATTTGTCAATAGCGAAAGTATCCTTATTCAGCAAGAGTTTACCATTGAGTATCTTCCAGCTAGTCCAAGGATTAGTTTCAGCCTTCACATTGTTCTTCACCTCTCCACCTTCCAAGATATCAAAATTCTTATCCAGAGAAGTCCATTTACCCAAGAGGGATGTCAGATTGATAATCTTCTGGGCCATCATCTCTCCATCCTCTGCCTTATAACCGATAAGAGCAATACGGTCGCCAGCCAGCAATCCTCCCTGAACAACATCAGGATTCTCATCGTCAATAAACACCGAAAGGGTGTCACCATCATCAGAAATCAGCTCCAGGCTATGCATAGAGGTTCCCTCACCGCATACACCATAGATGGTAGAATCGTTCATTGCATCCTCTACCTCTACCGAATCTGCTGCACTGATAACAGGAACATTATTTTTGTTCTTACAACTGTTGGCTGCGAAAAGCGCCACCAAAGCTATTGTTACATAAACTAATTTCTTCATAACACTTTAGTTTTTATTATTATATTGATGAGTCGATAAGATTATCTGATTCACCGTTATTTATCATCCTTTTTCTCCTGAAGTTTTGCTTCATTCCATAGTTTATCCATTTCTTCTAAGCTCATATCTTTCAAGTTTTTACCTTGCTTTAAGCTATGATCTTCTACGTAGTTGAAACGGCGGATAAACTTCTGGTTGGTTTTCTCCAGCGCATTATCCGGATTGAGTTTATAGAGACGTGCTGCATTGATTACTGAGAAGATGAAATCGCCCAATTCCCGGGTAGAATTCTCTTTGTCGCCTTTAGCCAGTTCCACCTTGAGTTCTTCCAGTTCCTCCTGCACTTTGTCCCACACATCTTCTTTTTCTTTCCAGTCGAAGCCTACATTTCTAGCCTTGTCCTGAATGCGATAAGCCTTGATAAGAGACGGAAGAGAATTTGGGACACCGCTCAACACCCGCTCATTACCATCCTTCTCCTGCTGCTTGATCTGTTCCCAGGTTTTCTCAACAGAAGTAGCAGTTTTCGGCTTGCTGGCGCCAAGAGCCAAGGTTTCTTCCGAACTGGCAGTTCCAGCCTTCCCGGTTTTTGCTTCTTCAGACTCTCTATATACCACCTGTCCCTCATCGTTGATATACATATCAGGATTCGAAACCGTCCAATTTCCTTCCTCCTTCCAGTTGATGAAAGGATGGCGGAACATCAATTTATCTGCCTCCTGATTGCAAACATCGCAAATATCGAACTCGCCGTCTTCTCTGCCGATGATGCTATAGAACATCACGTGCTCCAACACATCGCCCAACTCCTTCTTGATATCCTTGTAATCGCGCTTCATCAAGGCGTCACAAAGCTCGAAAGTCTCCTCGATCGTATTCGGACGAAGACTCTCGAATGTCTGCTTTTTATCCCATGGACACTGCAGGCGCAAACGATCCTGCACATCCAGCAAGCGGCTGAACGCCGCCAGTTTTTCTTCTTTCGTATGTCCTTTTCCTGTATTACTAACCATCGTTTTGTGCAAAAATTAATAATTTTGATGCAAAGATAGTATTTTTCGCCCAAAAATTAGTATCTTTGCACCGTTTTTTAAAGAAAAAGAAAGAAAAAGAATAAAAATTAGATATAAACAATGGAATTAGCAAGTAAATACGATCCACAAGCAGTGGAAAGTAAATGGTATCAGTACTGGCTCGACAACAAGCTTTTCAGCTCTAAGCCAGATGGTCGTGAACCTTATACGGTGGTAATCCCTCCACCAAACGTAACAGGTGTGCTCCACATGGGACACATGCTCAACAATACTATCCAGGATATTCTCGTTCGCCGTGCTCGCATGGAGGGCAAGAACGCATGTTGGGTACCAGGTACCGACCATGCCAGTATCGCTACCGAGGCTAAGGTGGTTAACCGCCTCGCTCAGCAGGGCATCAAGAAGACCGACCTTACCCGCGAGGAGTTCCTCAAGCATGCTTGGGACTGGACTCATGAGCACGGCGGCATCATCCTCAAGCAGCTCCGCAAACTCGGTGCCAGCTGCGATTGGGACCGCACAGCATTCACCATGGACGAGACCCGCTCTCGTGCCGTCATCCACGTATTCTGCGACCTGTACAAGAAGGGTCTCATCTATCGTGGCGTGCGCATGGTTAACTGGGACCCTAAGGCTCAGACTGCGCTCTCTGACGAAGAGGTTATCTACAAGGACGAGCACTCTAAGCTCTACCACTTGAAGTATTACGTAGTAGAGCAGGACTGCCAGCAGGTGGATGAGGAGAACGTGATACACAAGGATGAGAAGGGATACTATGCTGTAGTAGCAACCACCCGTCCTGAGACCATCATGGGTGACTCTGCCATGTGTATCAACCCAGAGGATAAGAAGAATACCTGGCTGAAGGGTAAGCACGTTATCGTGCCTCTCGTAAACCGCGAGATTCCTGTTATCGAGGATACATACGTAGATATCGAGTTCGGTACTGGTTGCTTGAAGGTAACTCCAGCTCACGATATCAACGACCACGCACTCGGTTTGAAGCACGGTTTGGAAACCATCGACATCTTCAACGACAATGGTACCATCAGCGAGGCAGCAGGTCTCTATGTAGGTATGGACCGCATGGACGTGCGCAAGCAGATTTCCATCGACCTTCAGAACGCCGGTCTGATGGAGAAGATTGAGGACTATAATAATAAGGTGGGCTTCTCTGAGCGTACCAATGTGCCTATCGAGCCAAAGCTCTCTACACAGTGGTTCCTCAAGATGCAGCACTTTGCCGACATCGCCCTCCCTCCAGTAATGGACGACGACATCGAGTTCTACCCTAAGAAGTATAAGAACACCTATCGCCACTGGTTGGAGAACATCAAGGACTGGTGTATCAGCCGTCAGCTCTGGTGGGGTCACCGCATTCCAGCCTACTACTTCGACAATGCCGGCAAGAAGGATTTCGTGGTAGCAGAGACTGCCGAGGAGGCTCTGAAGCTCGCTCAGGAGAAGAACGCCAGCATCAAGGCTGAGGATCTTGAGCAGGAGAGCGACTGCCTCGACACCTGGTTCTCTTCATGGTTGTGGCCTATCTCTCTGTTTGATGGCATCGAGCATCCAGACAACGAGGAGATCAACTACTACTACCCTACTTCCGACCTCGTAACTGGTCCGGACATCATTTTCTTCTGGGTAGCACGTATGATCATGGCTGGCTACGAGTATCGTGGCAAGATGCCATTCAAGCACGTATATTTCACAGGTATCGTTCGCGATAAGCTCGGCCGCAAGATGAGCAAGAGTCTCGGTAACTCACCAGACCCACTGGATCTGATTGACAAGTTTGGTGCCGACGGCGTTCGTATGGGTATGATGCTCAGTGCTCCAGCCGGCAACGACATCCTCTTCGACGAGAGCCTTTGCGAGCAGGGACGTAATTTCAACAATAAGATCTGGAATGCCTTCCGCCTCGTGAAGGGTTGGGAGACTGCAGATATCGAGCAGCCTAAGAGTGCAGAAATCGCCGTGAAGTGGTTTGATGCCAAGCTCAAGGAGGTGAACGAGGAGATGCAGAAGCAGTTCAAGGACTACCGTATCTCTGAGGCATTGATGACTGTATATAAGCTGTTCTGGGATGAGTTCTCATCTTGGTACCTGGAGATGGTGAAGCCTGCTTACGGTCAGCCTATCGACCAGAAGAGCTACGACGCTACCCTCCGCTTCTTCGATGCCCTGCTGAAGATGCTGCATCCATTCATGCCATTCATCACCGAGGAGTTGTGGCAGCACATCTACGACCGCAAGGATGGCGAGAGTATCATGCGCGAGAAGCTGGAAATTCCTGCACCTACAGCCGAGGAGCAGAAGTTGGCAGCCGACATCGAGGCTGTGAAGCAGATTATCGCCGGTGTTCGTACCGTTCGCAACCAGAAGAACATTGCCCAGAAGGAGCAGTTGTCTCTTCAGGTAGTAGGCAAGAACGATTTCGAGGCTTACAACGACGTAACGCTGAAGATGGCGAACCTTGATAAGATTGAGGTCATCGCTGAGAAGAGTGCCGATGCATCCAGCTTCATGGTAGGTACCGACGAGTTTGCCGTACCATTGGGCGACCTCATCGACGTAGCTGCCGAGATTGAGAAGGCAGAGGCTCAGCTCAAGCACTTGGAAGGCTTCCTGATGGGCGTACGCAAGAAGCTCGGCAACGAGAACTTCGTAGCTCACGCTCCTGAAAAGGTAGTAGCCCTGGAGCGCAAGAAGGAAAGCGACTCTGTTGAGAAGATTGCTGCCCTCAAGGCAACTATCGAGGAACTCAAGAAGAAATAATAGTATTATATTTAATGTTGAATGTTGAGTGTAGAATGTTGAATTAGTCAAGCTGATTCGTTAGCAAGATTGCAACTCAACATTCAACATTCAACATTCAACATTTTTAATTATGATCAAGAAGCTTTTCACCTTATTTATATGTACGCTATCTCTAGCAGCAACTTTCACCAGTTGTGGCGATGAAGCTATTGATGTAGAAAGCGTCAATAAGCAGACTATCTTCGTCTTCTATCCTTGGACGGGTGGAACCAACACTTCCGGTCTTACAAGTTTTTTGGAAAACAACGTTGACAGTATCTGCGAAGGTATTGTTGCCAAGAAAGGCTTGAATAATTCGCGTGTAATGGTCTTCATAAGCCAGAATTACAGGAAGAGCTATCTCATAGATCTTCAGTATGACGGCAATAAGAAAGCCGTCATCCGCGACACGTTGAAGACATATGATGAAGCTACATATACTACAGCAGAAGGGTTTGCAGAGATTCTGAATGAGGTGAAACGCCGTGCTGAAGCCCTGAATTATTCGCTCATCATCGGAGCTCATGGCTGCGGATGGACCTACAAGAGCGATTGGGTTCACTATCCCTATATGGCAAGACCTAATGCTGGTTTTGCTCAGAAAGGAAGCACCAGCTACCCTACCGCTACCGGTAATTTCAGCGGAATACAGTATGGTCCCGATCCCAACAATCCTATCACCCGTTTCTTCGGAAGCGTAAGTTTAGAAGAAAACGCTCTCGACGTTCCTACCCTTGCCGAAGGAATCAAACTCAGCGGCACCAAGATGCAATACATTCTCTTCGATGCATGCTATATGGGCAATGTAGAGACTGCATACGAACTGAAAGATGTTACCAATTTCATGATCAGTTCAAGTAGCGAAGTAATGGGAGCCGGCTATCCATACAAAACCATATGGAGTTACCTCAACAGTTCAGCACCCAACTACTCAGGATTAGTCAACGGAACTGTCAATTTCTACAAAAATAGTAGCGATCCATTCTGCAACATGGCGGCCATCGACTGCAGACAGATGGATAATCTAGCCCAAGTGATGAAGGAAATCAATAGCAAATATACCCTCTCATCATCCGTTCCGCTCGATTCCATACAGCCTTTGGATGGTTTCTCTCCCAACCTCTTCTACGACATGAGCGTATACGTAGATAGTCTTGTTCCAAGCGGCTCTCTGAAAGACAAATTTAATTCACAGATGAAACTCACAATCAAAACTGCTGCTCATACCGAACAGGCTTATACAGGGTTAATGAGTTATAGAGGTACAACCTTTAAAGTAAAGAACTATTGCGGTCTTTCTATCTCCGACCCTAGCCAGCACAGCGTAGCTATCAAGGGCAGAGAGAAAACCGGTTGGTGGAAAGCTACACACTAATAAGCTATGAAGAGTGAAAGAAACTCCTTATTGGCTTTTAAGAAAAAGATTATATAAAAGAATACATGATGGAATATTTTATCATTGAGAATAACGGACAGCAAGCGGGTCCATTCAGCCAGGAGCAACTCGTCCAGAAGGCTATCACACCCGAAACCCTTGTTTGGGCACAAGGCATGAAAGACTGGACTCCTGCTTGGAAAATAGCAGAACTGAAGACTGTTCTTGAAACTGTAGAAGCAATCAAAGCTAATACAGCCAACAAAGAAAATGCAGCAGGAACATCAGCAGATGCAGCCGGCAACAACGGGACAGAAGCAGCAAACTTTCAGGCTGCAAACCAGCAGGGTTTCCAGCAGGCACAGCAGGAAGCTTACCAGCAAGGCTTTCAGCACGGCGCAGCAATGAACCAGGGCTACAGACAGGAACCGGAAAAGAAAAAATCGAGCAAGACCCTCTGGAAAATCATCTTAGGTCTTATCGTACTTCTCTTCCTGGTTTTCGCCATAACCAATCCAGGACCTGATGCCCACAAAGAAAAGGTAAAGACTGAGGCAGCCAAGGCTATCGACAAGGCTACAGAAACCAGTGATAACAACTTCTTCACCCAAAGCATCCGTTCCATTGCCAAAATGATGGCAGGAAGCGCTATCGATGAAGTGATGAACCAGCTCTTCGAATACCACAACTATATCGTATGCTCTAAGGGAACCGTTGAGTTTAATGGCAAGCAGCACACCGTAAGCTTCGGAATCCTTGGCAGCGTTTACACGATGAATGCTGATGATATGGTGAAGGCGCTGGAAGGTGCCGACAATCTGCAGATAGAAGAAACCACCAGCTCATCAACCGATGAATCACCTTCGGTAAGCGATAATAGCAGCGATGGTTCAGAAGAAGACGGACTGGGCGCTTCCGTTCAGAAGAAACTGGAAGACAAGGCAAACCAGGCCATGGATCAGGCTGCCGACAAGGTGAGCAAGAAACTGGAAGAGAAAATCAACAAGAAACTCGATGAAGCAACCGATTCTTCAACCGTAGAAAAGATTCTCGACAAGATTCTGGAACTGATCTAGCATCAGAAATCCGAAGAAACATAAGAAATATGACACATTTCTCAATATGACAGCATGGCGGCTTGACGTATATCAAGCCGCCATTGCTGTTTAGTTGACGTGTATCAAAAAAAGCCCCTTTTTCATCATTTTGTCATGTCTTTGTGACAGATATTCAAGAAAAAGGCATTACCTTTGCACCAGAAAACAGTGAGATTGTAATAAGGATAATGTAAAACAGGAGACCTCACATGGAGGCTCCACAAAAGAAAGAAAGGAAACAAATTATGATGACGACAGTAATGATTCTTACAGTTGTGGCAGCTATGATTGTCAAGGCTGTAAATGTAAACAACAACATGGAGATGGGCAAGTAAAATTGACCACCGTTCATGAACAAAAAGAAAAAGGAAATGGCAGAAATGCCAAGTATTAATTTTTAAAAAAAGGATAACGATTATGAAAACAATGTATGCAAACATCAAGAAGGCCTTGAAGGCTATTCTTGCAAATTACATGACCGCAATGGAAATGTATGGTGAGGCTTTGAACAGAAGCCGTGGTTGTGCTTGCGCATAAGGGTTCCAATCCCTTCATGCTGCGGCATAAACTAGATTGAAAGCAAAAAGTAATTACGTTTAAATAAAGAAAAAGCGTGTAAGTTACCATACTTACACGCTTTTTTTGTATCTTTGCAACCGGTTAGTAAAAATTTTAAAAAGAAGAAACGATGAACTCACAAGATATGATCAGCAGGCTGGAATCGAAAGGCATTCGGCCAACCGCCAACCGCATACTCGTAATGAAGACCCTGATGGGCGAACAGAACCCGCAGAGTCTGAGCAATCTGGAACGAAAGATGGTTTCGATGGACAAGTCGAGCATCTTCCGTACCCTTACCCTCTTTCTGGAACATGATGTGGTACATGCCTTCGAAGATGGGCGAGGCGTACTCTGCTACGAACTCTGCGAAGAAAAAGGAGCTTGCGATCATCACGACGGGCATATTCATTTCTACTGCGAATCTTGCCAGCGTTCCTTCTGTATGGAGGATATCCATATTCCAAGTTTCGAGCTGCCCGAAGGCTTTTACCCCCACTCTATTTCCTTTGTCATCAAAGGCGAATGCCCGGATTGCAGAAAGAAACACCAGTAAAGCGAAAGGTATATTCTGCGTTAATTTAGCATAAATATTTTTGAAATTCTATTGTTTTTCCGATATTATCATTACTTTTGCAAGCGATTATCACGGGGTGCTGAAAGATTCGGCTGAGATGATACCCATTGAACCTGATGCAGGTAATGCTGTCGCAGGGATATTTGATAGCGCTTTATTCTTTCTCTTAAGGCTTTCATCTGGAAGTTCACCGTGTTTGATTACATATTATCTTATCATCGCTTTCGGGCGATAGAAAAAGCGTAAACAAACGGATTATTCATCATATAAAACGAACAGAATATGAAAGTAACTATCAACAACAAAGAGACCGAGACACAGGCTAAAACCGTCAGAGAGTTAGCCCAGGAACTCGATTTGCCAGCTACAGGAGTTGCAGTAGCTATCAGTAACGAAATGGTGCCTCGTGATGAATGGGAAAACACAATCATCACAGAAGGAGCAGACATCGTTATCGTAAAAGCGTTCTGCGGAGGATAACGGTCCCAGAATACTGCGGAAAAGAATCACCCAAAAGTACTTTTCCTACAGAAATGAAAACAAAAATAACAACTCTATAATAAAACAATGGAAAAATTAGTAATCGCAGGCAGAGAGTTTAACTCACGCCTCTTCTTGGGCACAGGAAAGTTTAACAACAATGCCCTCATGGCTGAAGCCATCAAAGCATCAGAAACAGAAATGGTTACTGTTGCTATGAAACGTATCGAACTCGAAGACAAGCAGGACGACCTGCTCTCTCATATCGTGCAGAATCCAAATATCCAGCTCCTTCCTAACACCAGTGGCGTGCGCAACGCCGAGGAGGCTGTATTCGCAGCACAGATGGCTCGCGAGGCTTTCGGAACCAACTGGCTCAAGCTCGAAATCCACCCAGACCCTCGCTACCTTCTTCCAGACTCTATCGAGACTCTGAAGGCTACCGAGAAACTGGTAAAGCTCGGTTTCGTGGTATTGCCATATTGCCAGGCAGACCCAACCCTCTGCAAGCACCTCGAAGAGGCTGGTGCTGCTACCGTAATGCCACTCGCTGCACCTATCGGTACCAACAAGGGTTTGAGAATGAAGGACTTCCTGCAGATCATCATCGAGCAGGCTACTGTTCCAGTAGTAGTAGATGCAGGTATCGGTGCACCTAGCCACGCTGCCGAGGCTATGGAGATGGGTGCCAGCGCTTGCTTGGTTAACACAGCCATCGCCGTTGCCGGTGATCCTGTAGAGATGGCTAAGGCATTCAAGGAAGCAGTAGTATGCGGTCGCCGTGCTTACGAGGCAGGTCTCGGAGCCATCAGCGATTGTGCTGAGGCAAGTTCTCCTCTCACCGCATTCCTCAACGACTAATTATAATATAGATAATACAAAGGCATGAAGGATGAAGGCAAAGAAGCAGAATGTTCTTTTTACCTTTTTACCCTTTTACCTTTTTACCTTTAAAAAATTATGCCAAACGATAAGAAAGCTTACGCCCAGAGAGAAAAGGCGTATATGCAGG